>OBZZ01000014.1_pt1 | contig 186924 bp, 157 predicted proteins | sample 1501451 | NCBI WGS metagenome assembly OBZZ01 (sample SAMEA2580274, study PRJEB22360) | human gut metagenome | biome: human gut; feature: human-associated habitat; material: faeces | place: Denmark | collected 2008/2010
CTAGATACCATGTCTGGGGCAGCCACCGATTTATTTAATCGGCTGCCCCTAACCTTTAAAATTATGTCGTGGTATACCATCTTTTTGCTTATCATTTTGATGGTTGCATCCGCATGGATTTACGCATATACACATGAATCCGATAACAAAGAAGTGCGCGAGCGCTTACAGCAGCAAGCGATGATTATGGCTACGGATATCCGCAAATTTAAACCGTACCAAGATAATACATTCTTCTTTGTATCAACTCAAGACGGCTATATTATTAAAGGGGCCTTGCCAGATGGGTTTCCAAACCAAACAATTCTTTCCTTAGGACAAGTTGGTGAAATTGCTGCAGGTGATGATACCTTCTACTACTACGATACGCCGGTCAATGAACCAAACTATCGTGGTATTTTGCGTGCTGTTACAAAAGTAAAAACAGCCTCTAAAAAGACGGAAAACCTTTTATACAGCCTATTATTAGGAAATATCATTTTCTTACTAATTTCCTCCCTAGGTGGTTATCTTTTCATCAAAAAAGGACTTAAGCCCGTCCGAACTTTGACGAAAACAGCTAAAGTCATCGGTAAAAACAACGATTTGAGCCGTCGTATCGACATTCCTGCTCGCACGGCAAGAGATGAAATCTACGAACTGACCACAACGTTTAACCGTATGATTTCAGGTCTTGAGGATTCTTCCAATCGTGAAAGACAGTTTAGTTCTGACGTATCTCATGAATTGAGAACACCTATTGCTGTTATTAAAGCAGAAAGTGAATTTGCTTTAAAATACGGTCGTACGGAAGCAGATTTACGGGAAGGTTTAACACATATCTTAGAGCAAGCCAAGTTCATGACTAATCTTGTAAGCCAACTGCTTGATGTAGCCCGCCTTGAAAATGCACAAGGTCTAAGCTTTGCGCCTGTCAATGTATCATTGATGTTATCCAATATGGTGCACGACTATACAAGACTTTGTACAGAAAATACAGATAAACAGATTACGATTACATCTCACATTGAGCCTAATTTACATATGAATGCTCACGAAGTATCATTACGTCGAGCTATCACAAACCTAGTGGACAATGCCATTAAGTTTACAAACTCTACTATTGATATTTCGGCTAAACTCGTAGGCAGAGACTTAGTCATTACCGTAACAGATAATGGTATTGGCATCGAACCTGAAGCCCTGGATCATATTTGGGATCGTATGTATCAGACGGAACAATCGCGAAACAAAAAATCTAATCACGGTATAGGTCTAGGTCTATACTTTGTAAATAAAGTTATTAACTTACACCATGGCACAGTAACGGCCACGAGTGAACCACAAGTAAAGACTACATTTACAGTGCGATTGCCGTACAACACAACGGAAGAATAACATAAAAGGGACTGACCAATGGTCAGTCCCTTTTCTATATCAATTTTAATCCAAAAAGCCCATAATGTAGAAATTAATTAAACCATAAAAAACTAGCATATAGAAGCTCCTTCTATATGCTAGTTTTTATGTATTTAGTTTTAAAGCAACTTATTATAGATAATTAACTTTAGCCTACAAATTGTTGCCAAAACGGCATATATACATACTCTAAGAAGGTCCATACAAGCAGACCCGCTACAGCACCAACGATAGCGCCATTAATACGAATCCAGCTGAGATCATCCTCCACCTTAGATTCAATAAAGTAAATAAATTTATCTGTACTGAGGCCACCTAATACTTGACGTATGATAGTTTCAATGAGGTCATACCCTTGTTCAAGTACATAATCGCCAATATCATGTAAGGTTTTTTCAATACGATTTCTAAGATCTTCTGATTGACCGTATACATTCCATAATTCAAGAGCAATATTAACTAAAACCTGAGCCGGCGTCTCTCCATTTTCATCCCCTACGAGCAATAGTTCTTCTATATAAGGGCATAAATGGTTTTCGATAACAGATTCCCAATCTTGTTCGCGAATCCAACGTTCCCACGCTTCATCAAGAGCATCGCAGACTTCATGGTTCTCTTCAATATTACGAATTGGTTCTACCCATTGTCGCAACCAAGCTGTTCGTTCAGGGCTATTGGGTCGTTTCCAGCTTTCCAACATAGCATAGGCTTCTTGGACAATAGCCTCTGCCATTTCTTGATAGTTTACTACATCGGTAGCTTCGGACATAGAAATAAGGAAATCAGACCAGAAGCCTTTTCGCTTTTTCTTATGTGCCTCTTCTGCTACGACAGCGGTAAGCCAGGTAACCATAGCTGGATGATTAATCCGTTCTTGAATCACGTTTAAAACTTGCACAACCATACTTTCATAGCGATTATGCTCACATAAATCGAGTAATACGTGTTTCAAAACAGGCACGAGAGAATGTTGTTGAAGCAACCCGCGAATGCGTTTTGCCCCCCATTGTGCCCATTCTTCATTAGTTTGAGATTTCCATAAAAGGTGTAGTCCTTGATGAATCACAAGGCGCGCTGCTCTCTGCCCCTCAGGAGACAACAAGAACTTTTCAAACAATGGCACAAATTGCACATTTTTCAATAATACCTTACAACGCTCCTTGGTAAGCATCTTCGTCTCTACAAGTTTAATGACACCATTAATGAGGCGATCTTTATTGCGAGGAATTAGCGCTGTATGATATGGGAAGCCTAGTGGCTTGCGAAATAAAGCCGTTACAGCAAACCAATCAGCCACACTGCCGATGAGGGCAGATTGAACAGCCCAGTACAACGGTTGATACCAACTTTCATAGCCAAAGAAAAATTGTCCTACAAAAGCAAAACAATACAATACGGCAGTCAAGCCTAGAATGCCATTAGCACGCTGTTTCAAGGTAAGGGATTTCAAATAACTAATCATTTGAGCACCCCCTCTACAATGATGGTCAAACCGTATAAGATGCCGCCAAGGACAGCGCCTATAAGGGAACCATTAATACGCACCATTTGAAGGTCATAGTACATTTTGCCGCGCACGATTTGAGTGATTTCATCAGGCGAGTAACGAGATAATTCCTGACCTACCACACTGTCGATGAGCGGGTTCAACTTCTGCAACCACGGAATACTACGCAACAAGAAGAACCGTTCAAACGGCGCCTGCTTATCTGGATTCAACAAAATTTCGGTGCCAAGCACATTAAAGCGATCGATAACGATGTCCATGAGGCGTTTCCAGTCCAATGTATCCCCATCGATAAGTTTGCCTTCCCATTCTTCAAGAACCATTCTAATCCACTGATTTTTATGTTCTTCGATGAAAGCTTGCCATTCTGTATTGGTTTCTAGGTTATTGAAGAATCGAATTGCTTGGCCCCATACATAGCGCCCCAATGCAGAATCGATAGATTCATTTTCCTTCAAGAACTGAACGGCTTTTTTCTGTACCGTTTCTACTAATCGTTCTGGTGAAAGTCCATCTCCACCAAAGGCGATAGCCAATTCACGAAAGAAAGAATCCTTTGTATAAGTTTTCATAATGTCTAGCATGACGCGATACAAATACGGGTATACCTGATTTGATGCGATAACACGCTGACATGTGCGGTTAAAATAAAGCCAAAACACGCTTGCTGTGTGACGTTCTAGCATACAACGACCAAAGAGAATAACAAGGGGTGTTGCTTTCCAGTTTGTAACCCCCTTATAAATAGCCTTATTAATCTCTTGGCGCATCGGTTCAATATCCATATGAGATAAAACTTGATTGCCCACACCGTACAAGAGATTTCGAATTTGAACTTGTCCCACATCGCTCATGCCGTATTCAACGATACGGACCATAACGCGTTCTTTTTTGATAGCATAATACATCTGTGGCACGCGCAATAGCTCTTCGCTGAGCATAGTGCGGCCTATCTGAATTAATCGTTCCTTACTGCGCGGCAAGATTGCCGTTTTGAAAGGAATGCCTAAAGGCTTCGTGAAAAGAGCCGTTACTGCATACCAATCCGCGAGGCCACCTATCATAGCTGCTCCAGAGATATGCATGATAAAGGCCCAAAATGTATCATGTCGTTGCGGATATGAAATTAAAAATATAATAGCCATGACAACCAATAGGGTGGTTGCCACTGGTTTGGTTTTCATCATCACTTGATCCTAACTTACTCAATTACGCATATAGACTATCCCTATATAACGTAGTGACCTCGAGGCCTACGGACTTTCACAAATTATATCTACAATCTAAAAAGTAGCCTCATCGCCATCTTTTTGAGGTTCCCAAATCGGCACCTCCCCAAAGAGAGCTTTAAAGTATACAGACGGTGCCCATAATGGACCATTTAAATGCATTGGAATAAAGGCTTTATTCACCTGTACACGGCGCAAAAACTCAATACTACCCCACTCCATAGCGTCTTCCAAACGATTGTCTACTGGGAACATCGCTACATCTACGGATAAGCCGTCTAATTCCTTGAACTCACGCCAAGCCATACGCTTTGCATCCGCATTGTTTTCTGGCGTATCGCCAAGCCAATGCCACCAATTAAGGTCGCCTGCATGGAAGATAGAGTCAGAGTCGATATTCGCCGTATTTGTCTTTACGTAAAAAGAACCGCCTTCATCGGTGCTGCCATACATATGGATTCCTACATCGTCTAATATCGCATCTTGGCCAGGACGCATGGTAATACATTTTTTTACCTTGCCTTCTAATGGCACATCTTGATGGCAAATATAGCGCGTTTGAGGACCATCAAATTCCGTAATGGACGGATTAAAGTGATCTCCATGAGTGTGGCTCACGAAGAACCAAAGTTCACGACCTCGTTTTGCCAATTGCCAAACAATATTATTAGGATCCTTATAATAATCAAACACATAGCAACGCTTACCATCCTCTACGAGGAATCCGCTATGCGCCAAAAAAGTAACATGTAACATTATTATCAATACCTCTAATTTATTGAGAATTTATATCATTCGTGCTTTTTATTATACCATATTTTTCTTAATACATGGCATAAACAAAAGACCTTTCATACTTCGTACAAAGAACTCTATATAACACATGTAACGGATTATGGATACCTATATAAGATTATCATGATATGTATAAAGGACTTTTAACTCCTTCTTAAATCTATATAGTGCCACATATGTTTAATCGTAATAGGGCAGAAATGCCGTTGGCATTTCTTACATGCGGCCAGCGGCTTTCATATAGTCGATATATTGGTTGCCCCAATTTTCAAGGGATGCAAGAACTGTTTTAAAACCGGCCCCCACTTCGGTAAGACTATATTCAACCTTAGGTGGAATTGTACCATATACTTCACGATGTACAAGGCCATCATCCTCCATTTGACGCAACGCTCTTGTAAGAGTTGCTTGCGTGATTGGATATAATCTTCGCTCTAGTTCACGGAACCGCACAGGACCTTCAGATAATTCATGCATGATCAACAAAGACCATTTGCCGGCTAATAACTTTTGACTCGTTGCAAAAGGACAGCGGCCCACTAAATCATGAACATTTACGAGTTGCTCTGCCATTGTCATTCTCCTTTTCTTTCTAATTTAGTTCAAATCTTATCACAATTTTTTAGAATTTCAAGTATTTTATAGTATCATTTTTTAGGGTACAAAAATTTTTGATAATATTTTGATCAGTAAATATCACAATTCTATCATATTTGATAGTACCTATCTCAAATAATTCTACTATTCAAAATATTTGCACCAATATATAATAAACTCACTAACTAAATACAATTATCGGTTGGTAAATCAATAACTATTAGATTTAGTCATCAACATTTATAGCTAAACAATTGTATCAATTTTACAGCATTAAACAGATTACACATTATCAATTGAAGGATTAGGTGATATTATGAAACGCATGCCAACATTATTCGTAGGCCATGGCAGTCCCATGATGGCCTTAGAGCATACAGAAACAACAACTACTTTCAAAAGTGTAGGACAAAATATAATCAACAACTATGGCAAACCAAAAGCCATACTTGCCATCTCCGCCCATTGGTATGCAGATGGCACCTATATTCAAAGCGCAGAGAACCCAAAACAAATTTACGATATGTACGGCTTTCCTCAGGAGCTTTACGAGGTTGTCTATCCTGCCAAAGGAAACAGCAATTTAACAAAAGAAGTACAAAAATTACTGGGCAACTCCGTTTCTATAAATGACACTTGGGGCATCGACCACGGCATGTGGACCGTATTAGTTCACATGTTCCCTGATGCATCAATTCCAGTTGTCCAACTATCTATCAACAAATCCCTAAGCCCAAAAGAAGCCTATCAACTAGGAGCAAAGCTTCAGTCATTACGCGCTGAAGGCTATCTTATCATGGGTAGCGGTAATATCGTTCATAATCTAAGACGCATAGAATGGGATAATCCATCCGGCACCTCCGCCACAATTGAGTTTGACCAATACATTTCTAAGGCTGTCTTAGAAAACGATATAAATGCTATTGTTAATTACACTCGACATCCTCAGGCTAGCTATGCAGCACCTACACCAGATCACTATCTGCCATTAATTTATATTATGGGCGCTAGTGAAAGTACAAAACCGACTGTATTTAATCAAACTTATAGTTTAGGATCCCTATCCATGACGGGATTTATCTTTGAGGATGAGCCTCAAAACATACTTTAAGCCCATAAAGATACCAAAAAATCTCCTAGGAAATTTTTATTTCCTATTCACATAATAACCTTACATTACTATATATAAACAAATATAATATATATATATTTATATACGCAAAAGAACCGCTAGGTACAAAAACTAGCGGTTCTTTTCTTTACCATACTAATAACTCTACTAAATGAGTTTTTTAATGAAAGCTTCCATTTCCATCGGTTTTACAACAGGCTCGAAGCGCCCTACCACATTACCTTTACGATCTATAACAAACTTAGTGAAGTTCCACTTTACCTCATCATCTCTTAGATAATTAGGATCGATGCCATTGAGATAATTTATAAGCATTTCAGTTTTATCACTAGGTGGGAAACCTTGGAACGGTTGTTCTCGTATCATGTATTTAAAAAGGTCTAATGCACTTTCATCGCGTACATCTGCTTTCCCCATAACTGTAAAAGTGACACCGTAATTCAATTTGCAGAAGGATTGGATTTCGTTATTAGAACCAGGTTCTTCCTCTCCAAATTGATTGGAAGGAACAGCAATAATTTCTAATCCTTGCTCTTTATATTGCTTATAAAGAGCCTCTAGCCCCTCATATTGGTGAGTAAACCCACATTTACTCGCCGTATTAACAATGATAAGAACTTTGCCTTCAAATGTTTGTAATGATTGTAATTCCCCAGACTTAGTAGGCAGGGAAAATTGATATACAGACATGGAATCTCCTAATTTAAATTAAAAATCTCTATTATATTTATAACGCACATCATAATCAAAGGCAGCTGTTCTATCAGCAGCAGTTTGCTGCCATTCTGTAGGTGCCGTACCATCCTTATCAAGAAAGAATCCAGAATCAAGGTAGCGAATGATAATATAGTTAGAATCCTTTTGATCAAAGCCATTACCGCGGGAGAAGTCGATACCATGTCCGGTATTACGCGTTACGATAGCTTCCAACAAAGGCAACGTAATGGCATTCAACGTGATTTTCATATCACATTTGTCGAAAATCTTTTTGAAGAAGGAACTAGGTTTTTCTTCTTTATACACTAGTAGTTTACTAATCGTACCATTAGAGGCACATACTACGCGACGGATTTCATTAATAAGGATATCTACCTTACCATTTGAGATAACACCGTTTTTAATAGTAATTTCTCGTTTCCCCATGTAGGAGTAATCTAGTGGCAATTGAAGGGTGTCTAAATTTGCAGGGAAGTCCGCTGTCAATTTATGGCGAGCAAAGGCAGCAATGATTGCTTTAGTTTCACGAATATTATGACCAGTATTATAATCTGTACGGTCAGTATCTAAATCTTGACCTTCTATATTTTTCCAATTATGGTCTCTAAATATAATCGAATAGTTACTATTTGAATTTAAATATCTTGTAAGATGAAGCTCATTTACATCATCAAAATCAATGTCAGTTATAACTTGTCCATTCGAATCTTTACAGAGTACACCATTGTAACTAACCGTCAATATACGATCCGTACTTTCAAAAACAACAGGATTTGTGTCGAATACAGAAATCATAGCCCTCTCCTTTTCACGACTTCAAACATAACTACACCTGTATATATCAAGTGCATTTACTCAATATATTGATTAAATATATTAATCAAATATATTTAATTTAATCATACACCTTCTATATGTATTTACGCAAACCGCATATTTCACCATAATATAGCTACAAACTAATATAGCTACAAACTCATAATTTTTAAGAAAACAAAAGACACCAACCATTCGATTGGTGTCTTTACTACATACAAGGAGCCATTTTGCAATAGAGCCTTGTCGTTATACAGATGATATTATAATCTATTTCATGTCAAACAAAACAGAATTTTCTAAGAAAATATGTTCATGCAGGCCTTCTTCTAAGGCTTTCATGGTCTTAAATACATAGACATAAGTAGCACAGCCATCTGCTGGTGCTGTGTACTGGTTGGTCAATGCACTTAAGGATTCCAAAAGTACACCTGCAGCTTCGTGTTCAGCCCGAAGTTCATCAAAGTCTATTGGTTTACCCGCTTTAAACTCAGGAAAGTCTACATGTTCTTCATGCCGGAAATGAGGTACAAGAGCGGATTTGAGTTGCAAAAAGGTTTGATAAATCTTTGTCAATTCCTCACCATGATGGTCATAATGTACATTTAGTAGTTTTGCCAGTCCTTGGTCAATTTCATCAATCATATTCAATTGTTCTTGATGATAGGTATGAACGATGTAGTCAATCAATTGGTCTTTAGAATAACTAAGCACCTCTGCACGAGAAGATTTCTGAGCAACTTGTACATCATTTAACATAGCAATGTATGCATCCACATCTTTACCTATTTCTGCAATAGCCTCTGCTAAAGGATGTCCACCACCACAGCAAAAATCAATTCCATCTTTTGCTAATACATCCATTAACTCTGGATTTACTTTAACCGCATCAGCTACGGTCATGGATTTATTAATAGTTTCAAAACTCATAAGATACACCTCCAATGGTTTACGCCGATCTATATTCTTATAGTTATACTATACGATCAACCATGGATTCTGTCTGTCGCAGTGGCTACGAATTTGAAAGTAACATGACAACAATGGTAATGCCGTAGAAAATAACATAAAGTAATGAATATAAAAATATATGGATATATATTGAACATACAAAAAGCTGGCCCCACAGAGCCAGCTTTCAGCATATCAAATCATATATGACATATGTTTATATATAATTGTGTGAGTAACTATTAGATGCTTTCAACAGCAGCGATAGCGGCAACGTCTACAACGTCTTGAGCGGAGCAACCACGGGAAAGGTCATGAACTGGTTTAGCCAAACCTTGAATCAATGGGCCAAGAGCATCAGCGCCGGAGAAGCGTTGTACCAATTTGTAACCGATGTTAGCAGCTTGAAGATCAGGGAAGATCAAGATGTTAGCTTTACCAGCTACGTTGGAGCCAGGAGCTTTCTTTTCTGCTACGGAAGGAACGATGGAAGCGTCCAATTGTAATTCGCCGTCGAATTTGAAGTCAACATTGCGTTCTTTCAAGATGTTAACAGCTTCAACCACTTTATCTACTTCAGGAGTGGAAGCAGAACCTTTTGTGGAGAAGGACAACATGGATACGCGAGGATCAGCCATGCCAACAACTTTGCGAGCTTTTTCTACAGTGGATTCTGCAATATCAGCCAATTGTTCGCTAGTTGGGTTAGGCAATACGCCGCAATCGGAGAATACAAGCATACCGTCGTCGCCATATTCTTTTTTGCTTGTGAACATGAACATGGAAGAAGATACAGTTTTAAGACCTGGTTTAGTACCTACAACTTGTAATGCAGCGCGCAATACGTTTGCAGTTGGGCAAGCAGAGCCAGCAACCATGCCGTCTACTGCACCAAGGCGAACAAGCATAGCACCGAAGAACAAGCAATCACCTTTCATAGTTGCATCAGCCTTTTCAGGAGTCATACCTTTTTTAGCGCGCAATTCTACGAATGTATCAACCATTTCTTGATAACGATCGTAGTTAGCAGGATCGATGATTTCAGCACCTTCAATGGATACACCAACAGCTTTAGCAGCTTCAGCGATTTCAGCAGGGCTACCAACGAGTACAGGTGTTACGAAACCTTCTTTCAAAATAATTTCAGTTGCTTTCAATACGCGTTCATCTTTGTATTCTGGCAACACGATTTTTTTACCTAATGGTTTTACTTGGTCTTTTAATTTTTGAATTAAATCCACGATTTTTGCCTCCTTAACATTGGCTTTACGCCATATCAATACTATTATTATAGCAAATTCAACCTATTGGTAAAAGTAAAAATTATTTCTTAACATATCATTCCTAGTATTATACTCTTTTTGTGAAAGTTGGAACTCATTCCAACTTTTCTCAATTTTAACTATCAACTTGGATTTCATTCCAACTTTTTATCATTTTTAATGTAAAGTTGGATTAGATTTCTAGTGTTTTAATTTAAAAATTTAAAACACAACTCCTCAATTAATTTTTATCTACAAACTACATACCAATAATTGAACTCTTTACACATACACGCTACAATAATAGAAATAAAATACGGATAGCAAAATGCCAATTTATATTCCTTATACACCCATTTAGGAGGGCTTATGGCAAATACTGAGACAACAATCAACGCCGTTATAAATCCAGAAAATAACGAAACGCCTATAGACATAGAGAAAACGATTAAAGCCTTGGAGCGAAATAAATTTGTAGTTCATTATTTTGAAACAGGCGCAGAAGCTATTTCCTATTTAAAAGGTCGTATTCAAAATAAACGTGTAGCCATCGGTGATTCTCACACCTTATTGGAGCTCAAGGTTCATGATCTCTTAGCCCAGGTCAACGATGATATAACAGATATTCAGCGTCCCTTTCCCGGTGAAAGCTTCCGCGACACCGCATTGCGCACCATGGGCCGTGATGTATTCCTCACCTCTGTAAACGCTCTTGCTCAAACGGGAGAGATGGTTAATATTGATGGTACGGGTAATCGTGTTGCAGCCTCTTTATTCGGTTCTCAGGAGGTATTTTTTGTGCTAGGCATCAACAAAATCACGCCAGATTTAGCTTCCGCCATCTATCGCGCACGAAATGTAGCCGCTCCGCTCAACAGTAAAAAGAATAAAAAGAGCTCTCTCAATCCATGTGCTACATTAGAAGAAAAATGCTATGACTGTGGTTCTCCGGATCGTATATGCAATGCATTAACGATTTACTATAAAAAGATGCGCAATATGCAAACCATGGAAGTCATCATCATTAATGAATCTTTAGGCTTCTAATTGTTTGCGGCCCATTCAAAAAATCTTGTATGTTCATTTCTCCAAGTCCATATATGACTCTATAAATTGTAGACCACCGAGGATCTACGGCACCACTTTCAAGGTCACTAATATAAGATTGGGCTAAACCCGATTTATCTGCCAATTGATATTGAGTCATTCCCAATTGTCTACGCCAAAGTAAAATCAATACACCAAGCTTGTGAACTTCTTCTCGAACTTGTAGATCTTGACAACATACGATAGGATTCATGGCAACCTCTATCTACTTTCTCCCTCAACACATATTTATGCCTTTACTATAAATCTAGGCTCAATCATTTCCTAGTAATGGTTGAAAAGCGATAACACAAAAGCCTTAACAAAACCAATGTACAAATCGGTTTAGTTAAGGCTTTTTTTCTTATGTATATTATATTGCGTAGAGTTTCATCATTTCGTGGAATTTTAGTATATATAAAAGTTATTATCATTAAAAATACAGATAGTAAATCAGAAATACAGGTATTATCTATATATTGCAATTTTTATACAGTATTCATACATTATGCATACACTTGATTTATAAAATTACCTGGCGCTATTTAGCACTATTAATACTACAAGAAGACTATACGATATATAGTAAATACGCAATATTGTTAAAATACATTTAGGAATAATAAGTCTATTCATAATACAAAAGGACTATACAGTTCAACTGTATAGTCCTTTCTATGTCTTTATATAAAATTATTGATTTACGCTTTCTTGTGCTTTTTTGATTTCCATGTATTTAACCATGCCATCAACAGCTTTTTTAGCTTCACGCATAGCCAATACTACGGTAGCAGGTTTGTGAACAACGTCACCACCTGCAAATACGCCTTCACGACTAGTCATACCATATGGATCTTCAGATGTAATAATATAACCTTTTTCATCTACTTTTAAGTTATTACCTTCACCTACAAGACGAGCATTTGGTTTATGACCTGCGGCGATAATGATTTTATCAACAGGCATTACTTGGAACTTACCAGTGCCGTGGATACCTGCACCATCTTCGTTAAGTGCCATCACTTCGTATTTAAAGCCTTCTACCTTATCTGTACCTTCTACGCCTACTGGAGAAGCAAACCATTGGAACTGAACGCCTTCAGCACGAGCTTCTTCGTATTCAGACAACAAGGCTGGCATTTGTTCTTGGCTACGACGATATGCTACAGTTACCGCTTCGCAGCCTAAACGGACGCATGTACGAGCCGCATCCATCGCTACGTTGCCACCGCCGATGATGATAACACGATCGCCTTTTTTAACAGGAATTTGATCTTCATCAAGTTCCCCATTTTCTACCAATTGTACGTTAGTCAACAAGTACATCGCTTGGAATACACCATGCACTTCATCGTTTTCCATGCGCACTTCTTGAGGAATATGTGTACCAGTACCGATAAAGATAGAGTCAAAACCTTCAGCAAAAAGATCATCCAAAGTTTTATCTTGACCAATAAATGTATTACATACGAATTTAACACCTAAACCTTCAAGACGAGCGATTTCACGACGTACAACGGCTTTGGACAAGCGGAATTCTGGAATACCGAATAAGAGTACGCCACCTGGTTCAGATTGGCCTTCAAATACAGTTACCTCATAACCGAGTTTAGCCACATCACCAGCTACGGATAAACCTGCAGGCCCAGAACCTACTACAGCTACCTTACCGAGATCTTGTTTGATTTTCTTAGGTTTGCGAAGTTCATTGATACTTTCAAAATCAGCAGCAAAGCGTTCCAATTTGCCGATGTTAATAGGCGGTTTTTTCGCCTTATTCATGATACAGTTGCCTTCGCATTGATTTTCTCGTGGGCATACGCGACCGCAGATAGACGGTAAATTTGTTCGTTCCGCCAAGATATCATTAGCTTCACCAAAATTACCACGTGCGATAGCTTGGATGAAACGAGGTATTTCGTTTTCAATAGGACAGCCCATACGGCACAAAGGCTTTGGACAATTTAAACAACGTTTCGCCTCTGCGAGCGCTTCCTCCATCGTATAATCCGCATCAAAATGTAGTGGTTTTAATTCGTTACTCATGGCACATGCCTCCTAACAAGGATCCAGTACTATACTTACAGCGTTGCATGCACCTAAGCATTCCGATGAGCCCTCTCACATAGGGACGCCGCCACATGCTGCTAACATTTATCTTTTGTAACCATTTGATAGACGTGTGGTCACTGGTCAGACTCACACTATTCTATAGTATATTCTAAATTGTGAAAGTCGAAACCGTCAAGCAATTATCATACCTTTGGTATGCCAATATAGCCCCTATACTTGCAAGGATTGCATAGATTTTATACAAGTCCATTTACATATAATAGGATGCATGTATACTGATAATAGATACAATAATAAGAATTAGAGATACACCTTGCGAAATAGAAATATCTATTTCGCAATTGAATATATACATACATATAAGAATTAAAGATATAAAAGCCAAGGTATATCCTTATATGAGGTTTCTTATGAACACAGCAGAATTCACTAACAAATACTATATAGACCGCCGTGGTTCTCATTCCCGCAAATGGGACGGTGAACATTTAAAATTTAGCCGCACAGACCTATTACCACTATGGGTGGCAGATATGGACTTTATGCCACCTCAATGCATTCAAGAGGCCATTTGCAACTATGTCAAAGCCAATCCATTAGGTTATACCATGACAAATCCGAATTATATAGAGGCCGTTATCAGTTGGTATAAACGTCGTCATAACTTCACAATCATTAGTGACTGGCTTACCAGTGCTCCCAATGTTATTACTGGTATTATGTGGTGTATCGGAGCTTTCACCAAAGCAAAGGATGCCATTGCCGTACTAAGTCCTGTATACGGCGCCTTTGATGCAAGCGCTAGCGATGCACAGCGTCAAATCATCGCTGTTCCTATGAAACGGAGCGAAGATAACCGCTATACCGTAAATTACGATGCATTTGAAAGGGTTATCACCGAGCACGATGTGAAGCTATTCATTCACTGCAACCCACACAACCCTGTAGGCCATGTGTGGACTGAAGAGGAGATGGACCGATTATTTAGCATCTGCCAACAGCATAATGTGCTCATCATAAGTGACGAAATCCATCAAGATCTCATCACAGGACCAACACCATTTACATCAGCTTTGACCGTAGCTAATGGATCCTATGCAGATACCATTATTGCAATGTCCTCTCTATCCAAGTCTTTTAATATGGCTAGCCTACATCACGCAGAAATTATCATTCCTAATGAAAAGCTACGAAGCCAATTCAACGCCTATAAGGCTCATGTGTACCATACGGACTCTGACGTCATAGCTGAAACAGCAATTACAGCAGCCTACACAAAGCCAGAGGCCGAAACATGGCTGACAGATATACTGGCTGTCATTCGCGAAAACTATGAATATCTGTGCCGAGAGCTTTGTATAGCATTACCACACATCCGCATTAGCCCTATGGACGGCACCTGTTTGGCTTGGATCGATTTTAGCGCTTACCTTAAACCAGAGGAAATGCATGATTTCTTTGAAAATAAATGCGGTATTGCACCAAGCTTTGGTGAATGGTTTGGAGGCAAAAACTACGCCACCTTTGTACGTTTGAACTTGGCAACGAGCCTAGAAAACATAAAAACCGCTACCCACAGCATTATTAGAAATATTTAAAATATCAGCCATATTAAGCATAATAATCGTATCTAATCATACTATCCCCTACACAACCTTAGTACATACAGAGATGTATGTGCGGTAAGCTATAAGGCATACAAAAAGGCTGCTCTACCATCAAATGGTGTTAGAGCAGCCTCTTTTCTATATATGCCTTATATATGTTACCTATTCAGGTTACCACATATAGTGTCTTATTTAGTTCTAGCGAAATGATCTTTTGCAAATTGCATGTCTTGCACTAATTCTAATGTGCCAAGGTAGTTGTTATTTTGGTCGCGCACCGCCATATAATTTACATAGAATGGACGACCTACCTTTTCAAGCCATACCGCCACATTATCGCGTTCACCTTTGCGGAAGGATTCAATAATACCGCGTACGATAGGCTCTATCTTTGGAGGATGGCAAGAGTATACATCGCGACCGATAGCTGTAGTAGGGCGTTTAAAGACCTTTTCACCATCGTTGAAGTAACGGTTAATGTCTTCGTGGTCAACGAAGGTTACTTCCATTGGCATTGTATTAAGCATGGCATTTAATTGATCTACAGTTAAGCTACCACCTATTAGAGCAATAGTATTATCATCGCCACTTGCTTTTGTTATTTGTGTAGCTAATGCGGCTTCAGCCTCTGTCCAAACAGTGCGTTTTACCCCAAAGATTTCTTCATACTGCGCTGTATCTTTGTAGATTTGATACCACTCTTCAGTACTAAAGTTCTCTGCACAGATTGGGAACAAGATATTTTGCTCTTTGTAGATCATCTCTTGAGCACGTGTGAGAAGACCATCAAACTCTTCGTACCAAGCATCATCAATAGACTTAGCACGAGCTAGACGACCAAAGCCATCGCGAATATCGTCATCAACAGTCCACATAACCATGGATGGACCAGAAATATCATAGGCTACTTTCAAATGAGGATATAAAAGGTCGCCCTTCTTAGCGTAGTGAATAGACACTTGGCGCACTTCGTTCACATCATCTACCGTAGCAGTCTTATCGGCCACCTTAACCTTTGTAGCTTCAATCAACGCATCAAGAGCTTTGTTTTCTTCTGTTAATCGATTGAGTGGATGACCTACTGTTTCGACTAGCGTTACTACGCTTTGACTTTTTTCTTGTGCTTCTAGTACAGCCTCAACCTTAGCGTGTTCAGACTCCATTTGTTCATGGATAGTGGAGCCGTGGAACAAGGCAGAGTGAAGGTCACATAATTGTTGAACCTCAGCTAGTGGTGTGCCTTCACGCATGAGACCTTGTTCAGCTTTCATGATTTCACTAGCCTCAACATGGGCGAATTGACTAGCAAAGTCTTCACGAACGGCACCAAGGTCTTCGCCTGTGCCTAAACGTTTCAAGAAGCCTTTGAGCTGCTCTACACGTTCGCTATCTTGAACAGTATCTTCAGCCTTAGTTTCGGAATTCTCGTCAGTATTAGCTGGCGCTGTAGTAGATACTGGTGTACTGCTTTCTACTGCATTTGCTGCATTTGCTGCAACTGTGCTAGATGCTACGTTAGCAGATGCGTCCGTAACATTAGACTTTGTAGCCGCTGCAGTAGGCGCTACGTCAGGATGACCCGTAGTTTCCGCATCATCACCAGATAGATTTGGCATTTCACCTTCTAAGGTAAAGCCAGCTTTTATGAAAGCGCCCACGATATCGATCATGGATACGCCTTTCATCTTAGCCCCTTTCGGGATGGTCATGATTTTACCAACAGAGTTCAACATCACCTTGTTTGTGATTTCGCTGAACCCTAATTCTTTCATAATATCTGCTACTTCAGGATATTCTTTTACCAAATCATATACAGATTTGGATAGATCTAATTTCTTTTCCATTTTGAGCCCCTCATGTCAAAATCTTTATAAAATAGTTACTAATATTAATGAGCCCCTATACGTAAAAATCTCGCATATAAGGCTATCTATTTACTGTAAAAGGTCTATATATAATGACCTATGAATCTATGATAAACGATATCGATTAGAAAATCTGTATCCGTGGCAATACTTTTGAAAGTAATTCAAAAATTTTCAAAATATTATGTATCGCTTTACCAATAGTAACTCTTTACCAATAAAATAAATTATACCCTCGAAAACAGTAAAAAGAGATAAAAATAACGGATAGATGATTATCCATCCCAGCTCATACATGAAGGGAGACACATCAACTATCCGTTATATATTTAAATTACTTGTCTATTACTATTACTGTTATTGTTTCTGTTTCTGTTTCTGTTTCTGTTTCTGTTTCTGTTTCTGTTTCTGTTTCTGTTTCTAACAAGTATACCACTTAATCATGATGTGGTTTCAATGCTTTTTCGTAATTTTCAGAAACTTTGTCCCAGTTAATAACTCGGAAGAATTCCTTGATATAGTCTGGGCGACGGTTTTGGTAGTGCAAATAGTATGCATGTTCCCAAACGTCCAAACATAAAATTGCTTTTTTACCTTCCAATAGAGGGTTGTCTTGGTTCGCAGAGGATGTCACTTCTAGCTTGCCATCTTTGTTAACTACAAGCCAAGCCCAACCAGAGCCAAAGCGTGTAGCTGCCGCAGTAGAGAAGCTTTCAACAAAAGCATCGTAGCCACCAAGTTCAGCGTCAATAGCCTCTTTCAAAGGACCTTGCAATTTAGAAGTATCTGGTTTTGTCATGATGTCCCAGAACATGGTGTGGTTCTTGTGACCGCCACCATTGTTGATAACTGCTTGACGGATATCTTCAGGCACATTAGCAATATCGCCAAGAATACAGTCTACACAACCATACGGAAGATCAGGGTATTTCGCGATAGCAGCGTTCAAATTATTGACATAGGCTTGATGATGCTTGTCATGATGCAATTTCATTGTTTCAGCATCGATAACAGATTCAAGGTAATCATACGCATACGGTAATGGTGCGAGTTCGAAAGGTTTCATAGTAGTCCTCCTTAAATTTAGGGCATAGAACAATGCTAACTATTTCGTATCATCGTTCTTGTGAAAGCGATTCGATGCACCTGCATCGGTAATATAGAATCAATCTACTAGCATAGCATATATACTTCAAGAAGAGACTGATTATCCTAACGTAACCAGAAGTTAGGATATAATATTTTAGCTAACAAATTGATATGAATTATCATTCTTTATCTAATTGTACACATTATATAGAAAAACGTCAATATAAAAGACGAACATAAAAGGCCATAGGAACTCCTACAGCCTTTAATTAGTTAATTATTATGTGACTTTTGATCAGCAATATCACATAACTTTATATAAATTTGATCCACAAGTTAGTCAATGATGCACTGACACATTTTCATCGTTGTTAATGCCGCTTGATGAGACTCCTCTGTTACGCCAGCACAACAGCTCGAATCAATGTGAATAGGAATCTCTGGCAAGCCTGCTTTCAGCATAATCGCATTGGACACAACACAAATATCTGTACATAAGCCGATGAGAGTAATAGACTCGATAGGATTAACGGTATTCATCCCCTCTAGTCGATTCACCAATTCAAAAGATGCGAAATTGGGTTTATCCACAAAGGATACGGGGCTCATGATTGAACGACCTTCTGCAGCCTCAATCAAGCCCTCCACAATATGCCATCCCTCTGTATTTTTCACGCAATGTGGCACTGGTAAAAGTTTCCCTTCTTGACGCTCCAAGTAATCTCTATCATGGGTGTCACGAGTAAAGATAATAGGACCATCAAAGCTTTCAATTTTCTTACGCACATTATCTACGATTAACTGTGCTTGCGATGAGCCAAGTGCACCATCGACAAAATCATTTTGCATATCGATTACTACCAGAACCTTTTGCATAGCTCCTCCTGTATATAGCTACAAAACAAAGTACTTATTTCCAATCAATATTATTTATACTCTTTATTCTTTATAACATCAATAGTATCTACCAACTCTATAAATTGTTATCAAGTTGTTGTGAAAGTGTCGTCAAATTGTTGTGAAAGTGTTATCAATGAGTCATCGAAGCCCACCTCATACTTTATCGACAAGTAGATATATGACGGACTTCTATTCTTCTACTATAGCATGTTGCACGCGATTTGGTTCATTATGTGCCAGTTTTCCTGCCGCTGCTGCCGCTACAGCACCTACTAAATCATCAAGGAATGTATTACAGCGTCCCCCTTCTTCGCTATCTAGCTTTTTGATGATACCTGGCTTCACCTTGTCTAAATATCCATAATTTGTAAAGCCAATAGATCCATACAAATTAACGATGGAAAAAGCCAAAATTTCATCAATACCATATAGGCTTTCATCATTAGCAACAATGCGTTGCAATGGCTGAGATAATTTATTCTGCTCTGTCAACTTATCAAGCTCTATGCCCGTAATAATTGCATTATGTACCTCCCGTTTAGATAGTACAGACGCCACGCTATCTCTACACTCTTCAAGTTTTAAATTCGGCATATATGGTTTTTGTACATAAAAAACAAGCTCTGCAATGTCCTCTATTGTGACACCCCGTTCAGCGAGAAGTTCGTAAGTATATCTCTCTAAATCTTTTGTAGCCTCCATAAGTCCTCCTTTATCATTTCTTTAGATTGTTATCAGATAACATGACAATACTAACGGGAATCGTTACAACGAGCGCTTCATCAGTATCAACATGCTTAGTATTCCAAGCCGCCTCTTTAGCAGCCTCCTCAAAAATTGGATACGCTTCACGATCTAGCTTCCAATTATTAGGACCCGCTTCAACAGCTACAATATTGCCCTTATCGTCCGTCTTTATCTCTATAGGAACAATTAATGTTCCGTCTGCACTCGTTTCAAAAGCCTCTGGTGGAATGATTACGTTATAAGAAATCTGTTGTTGCAATTCATAATTACGCTTGTCCGCAGGCTTTAAATCTGCAGCTAGAGAACTAATAGGACTCATCATAGATACTAATAAGGCCAATAAAATAACACGGTTAACCATAGTTTCCTCTCATCTAAAAACTCTCTTACTATATGCATTATAAGTTGATTATACCACGAAAAAATCCCTACCGAATTTTTATCGATAGGGATTCCTAAGATTAGATTTTCTTAACCATTTCAGATTTCAATGCCATCGCACCAAAGCCATCGATTTTACAATCGATATCGTGACCGTCGCTTGCATCGGTGATGAGGCGAATATTTTTTACGCGCGTACCTTGTTTTAATACGCCCGCACCTTTTACTTTGAGGTCTTTTACAACAACAACTGTATCGCCATCAGCGAGCTCGTTGCCGTTAGCATCGCGAATGATACCCGCTTCAGCTGCAGCTTGTGCGTCAGCCACTGTCCATTCGTTGCCACACATAGGACAGATAAACATATGACCGTCTTCGTATGTGTACTCATCGCCACACTTAGGGCAGTTAGGTAAATTTGCCATTTAGATCTCCTTTTTCACTACATAATGAAAGTATTATACCATACCTTAGAAACCGAGCTCTATATTGATATGATGACCACTGGCTTCATATTAATACAATGGCTATATAATATCTACAATACAAAACTACTCAATCTCATTTTTCTTTACTAAAGTTTCATACAACTTCAATTTATCTTCTAGATTATTCTTATAACCTTCCAATCTTTTAATTTCGGCCTCAATAAATCGATAGTGTTCCTGCAACAGTGTCATTCTTTCACGGGCCGTATGAGCTCCGGCATACCGTAAATCCGCATATCGCTTGATATTCGCAAGCGGCATTCCCATGTCTTTCAAGCGTTTAATAAACTGCACAAAGCCCACATCCTCCGCATGGTAATTGCGAATGCCGTTCTGTCGCTCGATGTGGAGGAACCCTTGATCCTCGTAATATCGCAATGTAGAAATAGACAGCCCTACCAATTTTGAAAATTCACCGATTTTCATACTTTCACCACCTTGACCTCAAGTATACTCGAGCATATATCATACGTCTAGACGGAGGTAATAATTATGAAAGAAACACGTTTTAACATCGGTATGAACACATTGAAACAAATTGACGGGCTGCACGGCGAGGAGGTGTATAACACAATTCAAGAGATTTCACCGGCCATAGCCGATTTATTGGTCGAGCTATTCGGCGACATCTACACGCGCCCCAACTTGAATTTCAAGGAACGGGAACTGATTACACTCGCATCCCTCTTAACGCTAGGTGGTTGCGAGGCTCAGCTGAAAGTACACACTAATGCGGCACTCAATGTCGGTATTGCGCCCGAGCAAATCGTAGAGGTCTGCACCCACTGCATCCCCTATGCAGGATTTCCACGCGTACTGAATGCACTGTTTACGGTGAAAGCAGTCTTTGAAGAACGAAACGTACTATAATTAAGGAACGACGGCAACAAAAATAGAGGATCCCTACGGACCCTCTCAACAGCATTATTATATTATGAACATTACACGACGCATCCAGATTGACGATATACGACAATCTCATTATAATGTAATAAAGAGATAGTCGACGAGTGGTTCCGTCAGGCTCATCCCAAAACATTATAAGACATGCAAAAATGGCCTTTCGTTTTCAGCTACCAGTTGGTAACGAAGGGCTATTTGTCGTTATTACGACAAATCAGCACTATCAATGCGCCAAAGGAAATAACGACAGTTAAGATCCCGAGGACAATCATAATGACTTCATAAGCATTCATAGGCTTTCACCCCCTTCAAAGAAAAAGGGTGACCCAACCTCGTTCGACTATCTTACGTTTATTATAAACCGAACTTATGTTCTATACAATAAAAAATCTATTAATAAATATTAGTCTATTTATAACTAATAAAGGGAGACTCTTGATAGAGTCTCCCTTTTATTCGTGTACAAGTTGTACGAAATTAATCCATATTTTTCAATCAATAATTTCTGCTATATACTAATAACGAAAGAGCCATTAACGTGAGTTGGGTTCATCTCCGTCTTTTGAGGGAGGTGACATTATGACTGTATACGAAGCATTATCATTAATGATTTTATTCGCTACCCTCGTAGTGTTAATTCTTAAGAAATAATCAATATATTGATTATAAAATAAGATAAACCTAACGTTTAAGACTAAGTACGGCAATACTTAGACACGTTAGGTTTATCAAATTCCAATTTGTTTGATGAGCCTAACGCCAAGAACACGTTAACTGGCTCTTTTATACTTATAGTATAGTCTGAATTCTAAAGACTGTCAATTTACTATCCAAGTCGTTTACGCAAAATCGCATAGAGTATCATGCTAATAATAACGCTCATAACAGCTTGAATAGTATTAGTTAAAATACTTGCAATGGCTACGCCTGGATCAAATACAAAGTATTCGGCGATAAAGTAGCCAGCTACGATAACAATACCGCCTACGATAGTTGCTACCAAGGCAGAGATAGTCGTCTTATTGTTATAGACAGTACCGACAAGATAGCCTTCAATGCCTTTCACCACGAAGGTGATGGGTACAAAGACTGCATAGCCGAGGAATAAATCAGCTAGCGCCGGGCCGATAGCACCAATATAGGCGCCATATTTTCGACCTAATAATAGAGCTGACGTCATAATAACGACATCTCCTACATTGAAATAGCCGCGAATGCCAGGTACTGGGATTTTCGTGTACATGGTAAATAATGTTGCGAGGGCAATCAATACGGCTGTGAGTACTAACGCGGACGTAGTACTGCGGGGTTGAACGTGTTGCATAGCGTCCTCCTTATAAAAAATAGACATGTGACTATATCCATCACATGTCTATACTATATACCTTTATGGTAACACCTGCAAATAGAAGAAATGAACAATATATCCTTAGCAAATTCTATCGTCATTTACTTTCAGAATAAATACTCTTCACTAGACTTTAACTTAATATAGATACCATTTTACTATACAAATTCCTTCAACCTGACGATGATTAAATAGAAAGGAACTAGCCATGAATATTTTAATCATTTACACCTATCCTAATCATCAAAGTTATAATGACGCTATTCTGAAAGTAGTGCAACAAAATCTTTCAAAGGATCACAATGTGAACACCTTGGATTTATATGAGGAGCAGTTCGATCCTATATTGCGATTTGATGATACGCACAAACGTCGAGATTTAAGTACTGTGCCAAACATGGAAAAGTATCGCAATTTAATTACTTGGGCAGACCATATCATCTTTATCTACCCAATTTGGTGGAGCGGTATGCCTGCAATGCTCAAAGGCTTTATCGATCGCGTATTTACAGCAGGCTTTGCCTATTCATACGGTAAAAGAGGCCTTATAGGTCATTTACAAGGAAAATCGGCCTGGATTATCACAACCCACAACACTCCCGCCTTTGTAACGCCGTTTATTCAGGACTATGGCAAGGTATTAAAAAATCAAGTTCTGAAATCCTGCGGCATTAAACCGGTTAAACACACCCAATTGGCAGGCACGGAAAACAGCTCGGACGAAAAACGCCGGCGCTTCTTAGACAAAATCGCTAATATCGCCGGTAGTATTTAACATTTCTAGTATACTATGATTTTTTACCAAAGATTGCTTGGTTACCAAAATCACAAATAAATTTACATTAGACTGCTTACAGTTTGCGCTAAGTCAAAAACAAACTGTATACGAAAACCTTTCCAATTACATAGATATTACTCTTCAAATCTCTCTTCTACATTGTAGAGAACCTCGCAGTCACAACCACCACCTTCGTTGACAATCCAGTCTAGTACGCTTTCAACATCTACGCTCTGCTTTTCCAAAAATTCTCTTGTGAAAGTCAAACTATGATCGCAACCATTATTTGTCTCTAATTTCTCATCTACATAGTCAAAGAGATTCCAAAATAGCTCTTCATCCATAGGCAGATTATCTTTAAACGATTGCCTTTGCTCATCAGCATAAGCCTTTAGCAATTCCTTTCTACGCGCTTTGTCCATTATAACCACCTTTTTAACAAATCGAAACTACTGCGTGGCCCTTCGCTTCTAGCACTTTTTTATAGAACACCTTCATCTGCTCGAAGTCATGGAGAAGCTCATCTATGATTTCCTCCTCTTCTTCGTCATAGTCCCAAATATTTGGGTATAACTCAGCCTCTTTACAGGCTTTCATATCGAAAGATTCGAGTGCTTGATCCATATCAAACTGCTCTAGAGCCGCTACGATATCAGCTATTTGAGAATGTTCCGTATAGGCCATATAGTCTGATAAATCCTCTATAGACGTTACACCAAGCACAGCTTGACTAAGTGGATTATCATCTATTCTATGATCAGTACTCACACCAGTAAGCACGAAGTGAAGGACATCCCACATCTTATCGATGTCGAGCAATAACTCGTCCTCATCGCTCCACTCTTCAACGGTTTCAAAAAGATACTTCTTTGATGAGCCTAACCCTTTGAGTTCTTTTAAGCTTTCATCACTTATACAATTATAATTTGCAATGAGTCCCATACTCTAAAACCTCCCTAGATACTCAGTAATCTAAAACTTACATAGTTACTTAGGAATCTATAATCTCCATAAATGCCGAATAATTCGAAGCCTCCACTGATAGTTAGTTCTCTATCTCTGTCAACAATTCTAGCAACGTAACCTCATATTTGTTATTTTTGTCTAACAATGGCTTACATAATAGAAGCACTTGTAAAGAATAGTAGTAGAAGCTAAAGAACAGATCATCCGGAAATACCTCTTCTTCCTCATATCTAAGAACATCTTCATCTTCATCATATTCTTCAGACCAAAGATACTCTTCGTTGAGCATATCCTCAAAGTTCGATAATTGATCTACATGTTCTAGCATAAGACCATCTCTAATACACTCAGCAATAATGATGAATAATTCAGCTAATTCTTTTACTAAATATCTTGCGATCTGATTATGGCCTTGTTCTTCAACGGCTTTTTTTTAAATACGTAATAGAAAAATCAACGCGAAGGGCGTAGCATGCCATAAAGTCGATTGATGCTCAATGTTTTGGGCCAGCTCTTCACCTGCCGCATCAATGGCATCAACGTCCTTCATATCCCACAACACCTCAAGATGAGCCGGAAAATCTGTAGCACGGCCGTAAGTTGTGGTCAAACGATGCCAGGGTATATCACTGACTTTCACAGTTTCTATATATGTTTGAGTTGTTGCATTCATCGCATCTACTCCCTTTTTTAGCGCAATAATTATTGGTGAACAATATCTTTCACCAATTCATTAGTATCTATCAGGCGAATTCTACCTCTTCTAGGCTCATCTGTAATCTCAGTGTAGATATCGTCCAATGTGCCTGCCGGTGCTAGTTTCCACAGCTTGCACGGATACAGTTCAACAGCCCCAATGATTTCTAAATGGTCTAGCAATAGGCCTAGATCTTTATGATTAAACCAACAGTCGGTATCGATACCGAAATTTGTATTATCTTTACGACAGGAAATTTGACTATTTAAAAAGTTATCCATACTAGGTTTGTGCGCTTGTAAAAGTCTTGTACAGGCCAAATGGTACTCGATTTTCCGCGGTGATTGATCCACGTCAGATACAAAAATAGCTCCATACTCGTTTTCAAACTTAACAGCTAATACGTCGCCCACATTAAAATGAGGTTCTCGCTTTGTTTTAGATTTACGAACCTTTAGAGGCTTTGGATTTTCACTTTGTAGTTGTACGGCTAATGTATCTAACACCTTTTGCCGTTGTTTGAGCGCCTTACTATCAATTTCTAGCCAAAACTCATGAGCGCCCTTCGCGATTATGTCTAATGCTTTCTCTTTGATATCCTGCGGCAGATGACCTATCTTCCACAGCGAATAGGCTACGGCAGTCCAATAAATTTCTGTATAGAATTCGTCAGTACAAAAATTCTGCTCTTCAGCCAGAATTTCTGAAACAATGGTATCAATACTGATACCATCTCTATAGCGCTCAACAATCAAATTATAAATATCATGGCCATCATCACTATCTATGATTTTTACTCCATCAATAGCCATATAATTCTCCTTTTAAACAATACGTCTAGAAAAACAGATTATGTGATTCTGTAACGGTTCCATCATCTTCATGGAAATAACAAATATATAAAGGAGCTCGATGTGCAGCGTCATAGAATTTTTGTAATTCAGCAGCCACATTTGCTTCTAAAGGCATGCCTAGCACCTGAACAACGGTTTCCCATACATCCATTTCTGTATAAGAAGCGATTTGATCATGTCGCTCATTGGCATAGGCTTCAAGAGTAGATATGTCCGTATATTGGCTGGCGTCACAATAATCATGCCAGCAAATGCTATACACCAACAAATGGATTAAATCATCTACACTTTCAGCTATACGACCACATTCCCCTTCGCTACTCATATATCCGATAGAGCCATCCTCTAATTGATGATATTCGCCACCGGCACCATCACGAGCAAAAGCTACTCCGTCCACGGAAAAGGTACATCGCCCCTCTACCTCATCACGTTTTGTAGGTTCATCGAGTAAAAAGAAATCAAATAGAGCATCAAAATTTGCTGCCAAGCTAGAATCTTCACACAATAGTTTTAAATAATCCATATTCTTCCCTCTTATTGATTCTCTCATCTCTCTATTTCATCTATTATTTTCTCGTAATTCTAATAATGCAGAAACTTCATCCATGTCGAGATTAAACATATTACTTTCAAGATCAATTGGCTCAAAATAGTAGCGAACCGTATCCGCCCCAAATTCGTCGTTTAATTTGGTCCATTCTGTCCCTGAAAGCACGGTAAATCCGAGCGTATCATCGCCAAGGCTTTCAGCAAACCAGCGCACCTCATAATCAGGTTTAACGAAGTCGTTGAAATATTTGATGGTAACATCCCGATTTTTCTCATCACCGTAAGGAATTAAGAGTTCTTTATCACCCTTTTGTAGCACAATATCATCACCATAGGGCTTGTCATTGCTAACGGTTTGAATATCAATAGGCTCATCCATCATATCATTGAAATAGCGTACCACATCTTCGTCATTCTCGCGCCAGTCAATCCAGATGATAGCTTCGGAATCAAATAAATCATCTAAATCCATATCATGACTGAAGAAATCTTTGACTAATTTATATATATCTTCCATAGTCTCTCTCCTGCATATCACTTATATTTTTAGGTAGAATACAACACCAGTATCACCACTTTAAAACAACTCTATAAGGTTTCGTATATCACATCTTGTTGAGCCGTAAAGTTTTCATCAAAAGGAACCAAAACATATAGATGTCCTGCTGAGGATTCTCCCACATCATAGCCTAGTGCAAATGCATCGTAACAACCTGATTTATCCAGCATTATATCCGTTAGCGTTAGTACAACAGACTCTTCTTGCGGTATTCCCTTTTGTATGAGCCCCTTCGCCAGTTGGTCTAATTCATCTAATTGAACATATAATTGCTCCCATATTGATAGTGAAAGTACATCATCTTCAGTATAACCGGTACAACTAATATTAAGTTTTTCAAAGGCCTTTCCTACATTCTCTAAACGATTAATGCCCAATCGGCGAGATACAAAGTAAACGCCATACGGTTCTTCAGACCAGCTTTCAACATTCCATAATATCATTAATTCCGATCTTCTCATTAGGACGCTCCATTAGTTAATCATCCTGCAATATCTGCATCAACAGGGTTCCCATCCGCATCAATATGAGCTATGATACAGTGCCCCCAGAAAATATCATCATCGTCATAATAGACCTCTATGGAGCCATCGTTACGAAACGCCAATTCACCCATCGTAATACGCTTAGCAAATACGTCTGATGTAATCGGATCTTGATCGTCATTGTCGAGCCAGTAATTAGCGAGTTCTAACAAGGTCTCACTAATATATATACTAATTCGTTGTTCAAATGCTTTGAAATTATCGATTGTATTGAAAGCAGCCAATGCTGTGGTACAGCTTTCATCAGAGCCCTCATCCACATCAAGAGTGAATGCATAATCACCAATTCTCGCTGTGTAATATTGATACTCTCGATTTAAGAGGAAATCGCCCCTATCGGTATGAAGGTATTTAGGAGTTTTCAAATACGCCGACAACGCCTCTAACTCGCTATGTTTAGCATGTTCCTCTAACACCTCGAGTACATAATAGCGATTATTCCAAGACGGGCGCATATAGCCCAAGTCCTCTAAGGGTTTTGCTTTCTTAACTAACAATTTATAGACCCCATGAGGCTCAAAAGAATACCCCCATCTATCGTCAAGACCCTCAATAATCCACGTCAAAATACCTTCGCTACGGTCAAGCACACCGGTTCGAGTATCTAAAATAGCATCGGTAGACACTAATGGTCTATGGTACTTATCTAAATAAGGACTAGCTCCATTCGCATCACTGCGCGGCAATGCATAAATCTCAAATACTTCCGGCTCAAACTCTGCTTCATATTCTGGTACACGTACAATACTCATATGACTCTCTCCTACATTATAATCACGCTACTCATCATAATTTCTGTTATATCATGATCGTTCTGCTACATCGATTCTATGTAACAGCTCTTTTGCTAGTTCTTGAGCCGTTTCGAATTCCTCATTTGAAAGCACCATAAGTACAAAGCTATCGGTTCCGATATCCATACCTACTAACTTATAGGTTTCCCATGTGGCATTAAGATCCGCACTCCAGTCCGTAATACATTGGTCTTCATCTAATGCTGCTGTATCAATAGTTAGATTTTCGCTAGTATCTAAAGACTTGTTACGTATTAATTTCTGTACATTATGAATAAAATCCTCTAGTTCACACTTGCAGCTTAGCTCTACAGCATATCCTTTAGATACTAGTTTCTCATAAAGGTTCCACCAACTATCTTCTAATTCTTCCATGGAGCGCAACTTAGCCTCGGTCATAAAAGATTTAGCTTGTTTAGCATCGCCTAGTAATAACGTTGCTAGCTCTGTAAATGTTGGTTTCATCTGCTCTATATCTAGATTTGCTACTTCTACACACAAACTACGATCAGGTACTCTGCGTTTTTTCACAAAAGCCCGCATCATCTTCACCGCATCAGGATAACTCACATCTGCCATACGATAGGTCTTACCATCTATGTCTAAGAATATATCCACTGCATCCTGCGTTTTCCCTACACGGGCTTTCATCGCAGTACAACCATTGATCGCATGAGATGGGTATAACTCCATGTACATGAAAAATCCATCATGCATGGCCTTTAGAGTATTATCTATACCAACTATGTTAAAGCCGTTTCGATTATAATCAGGGCTCTTCATATGCCACTCCTCGTAGTTATCGAAGAGCTTTTCTTGAATCCAATTGTAAAAGTTCATATACACTCTCCACTATACACTGCCGTTTACATACAATAATTATCTTAATTATATCATTATAAAGAGATACTTATCATAAAACTTATGTTTAATTAGCATAAGAATAATTTCTGATAAAATAGGTTTTCAAATCGATTCTGCTCTATGAGACAGTGTTTTAGGTCTCAAAACCTAAAAAGAGCCAAGATTTAAGTCTTGGCTCCTAAAAAGACATAATACTAAAAAACATATGCCCATTAATTATTTTATTGGTGCGCCTAACCGGAATCGAACCAGTGACACGCAGTTTAGGAAACTGCCGCTCTATCCAACTGAGCTATAGACGCATGTACACTTTATTATATCGTTTTTAATAAAGTATACGCAAGGCGTCCTTATTGTTGTAGGTATTGGTTATTAACTTGTTTTGTTCTTCTGGGCTGAGGTTTTGGTAGCCTTTAGCTAATGCACTTACCCAAGATCCGTAAGCAGGGTTTGGGAATACCACAAAGGTAATACCAAAGTCCTCTTTATGATTGTCGATGATGGCATTTCTTTCAGCTAGTGTCTTGCCTTTTGTGCCGATTGGGAAATCACCGGCGTTATCGCCCATATATACAATGACATAATATTTTTTAGCAATCATATCAAAGCGAGGTTGTTTGTCAGAGTCTTTTTCGAATAGTAGTACATGGTCTTTATCAACAGATGGGAAGCCTAATTCTTTAAAGTTCTGTATCGTTACATCAAGGTTTACCGGGGCGTAACGGTTTGATATGTAGAAAATTTCTACCCCTTGTTTATGTACTTCATTTAGGAATTCAACAGCGCCAGGCATGGCTTGCGATTTGCCTTGATGCACGGCTTGACGCCACCAAGGAGCATCAAAACGGCCATTACCATTTACAATGCTTTCACCCATCAACTTGGTATTATCCACTACGGTTTCGTCCGCATCAAGAACGATAGCTAAAGGTTTTCTTTGATGAGATGGATCAGCAACGGCCATCTTAACGGCATTCATTGCCACATTATACCCTTGATACGCCAACGCTCTGTACTCTGCAGAGGTACGCATCCATAGCAAGCCCATCGTTTCAGTTTCGGCTTGGTACTGTTGCTTTTGCTTGAGGGCTTCCTGTACCGCTACATCATTAGCTACTACATTATTAGTTACTGTATTATTTGTTGTAGCACTAACTCCATCATTCTTAACTGCTGTAACAGTAACAGGCTGAACTGGTTGAGCCTGCGTTACAACAGCAGCAGAAACAGGGCTATTTGTTTTTACCTTAGTCTGAGAATCCGCTTGTACCACAGGCCCCATACAAAGGCTTCCTCCAATACAAGCCACCGCCACATACCATGCCAAACTACTAGATTTCATAACTGCCTCCTATTCACATGTAACATTTCGTGTAAATTCAACACATCATATAATTCTACATAGTTATACTAAAATCCTTTTAAAATTTGTATATTTTTAACACAACAAAAGGGCCCTTGCTACACATCATTTATGACTCTTAATTTAGATGTGCTTAGCAAAGGCCCTTTAAAGGATTTTATTTGTTTTTGTTTATAAGATAATTGGTGTCAGTGTATAAAAATTTGTTTGAATTTAGATTTTTATAGATTAATATTTTATATAAAAATAAGAGAGTTATTAGTTAAGAAAGTTCTTTTCAATCGTTAGTATTATTTAGATAAACTATTTTAATGCTGCTTAAATAATATCTTTAATCTTATTTTACATCGCTGAAATCGATGTTCATACCCAATGCTTTGGCAACGCCTTCACCATAAGCTGGATCGCATTGGTAGCAATGTTTTGCATGACGTTCTTTGATAAAATCAGGTACGCCATTCATAGCTGCTGCGGTGTTATCAAATAAGACTTGTTGTTGTTCAGGGCTCATGAGGCGGAACAGTTTACCTGGTTGTGTAAAGAAGTCAGAGTCGTCTTCATAGAAGTCATATTGGTAGGCTGGACTAGATACGTCGAGAGGAGGATTTTTGAATTCCGGTTGTTCAGTCCATTCACCAAAGCTATTTGGTGCGTAGCCAATTGTAGACCCATGGTTTCCATCTATACGTCCTTGACCATCGCGATGATAGATATTTACAGGACATTTAGCGGCATTAACAGGGATTTGATAATAATTTGCCCCTAGACGATAGCGTTGCGCATCCGCATAGGAGAACAAACGACCTTGTAGCATTCTGTCAGGAGAGAAAGAGATACCAGGAACGATAGTTGTTGGTGCAAATGCAGCTTGTTCTACATCTTGGAAATAATTTTCTGGGTTGCGATTAAGTTCCATCACACCAACTTCAATCAATGGGAATTCGTCATGATACCATACTTTTGTTAAATCGAATGGATTGTATGGCATATTGTTAGCTTGTTCTTCCGTCATCACTTGGATGCATAATTTCCATTTCGGGAAATCGCCTTTTTCAATAGCCTCAAAGAGGTCACGTTGGTGACTTTCACGGTCACTAGCTACCACATTAGCCGCCTCAGCATCGGAAAGATTTTCAATCGGCTGTTGGCAAACCCAATGGAATTTAACCCATACGCGCTCATCGTTTTCGTTAATAAGACTGTATGTATGACTGCCGAAACCATGCATTGTGCGGTAGGATTTAGGAATACCACGGTCACTCATGACGATTGTTACTTGGTGGATCGCCTCTGGCAAGCTAGTCCAGAAATCCCAATTTGCTGTCGCATCGCGAAGATTTGTTTTCGGATTCCGTTTTACAGCGCGGTTCAAATCAGGGAATTGCAATGGATCGCGGATAAAGAATACCGGTGTATTGTTACCTACGAGGTCCCAGTTTCCTTCTTCCGTATAAAATTTTACGGCAAAGCCACGAATGTCGCGTTCTGCATCGGCCGCACCACGCTCACCGGCAACGGTGGAGAAACGCACGAATAACGGCGTTTGCTTGCCTACTTCAGAGAAAATTTTTGCTTTCGTATATTTTGTAATATCGTTAGTTACTGTGAAAGTACCAAATGCACCGGATCCTTTAGCATGCATGCGGCGTTCAGGAATCACTTCGCGCTCAAAATGAGCTAATTTCTCCATGAGCCAAACATCTTGCATCAATACAGGACCACGTTTACCTGCTGTAGCAGAATTGCGATTGTCGGGTACAGGAGCACCAAAGGCTGTTGTTAATTTCTTTTTATCACTCATAATATAAACTCCTACTTAGAAATCAAAATTAAAGTAATTTACTTTACATAATTTTTAAATCATATATCTCAATTACGATAAAAATTATTAATAGATAATTATTATCCATTAATATGTAATTAGAATAGCATAAATTTTTTAACAGAACAACCCTAAATCTTTATAAATTTTGTATACACGATATCATTTATAATTTTAAAATGAGAATTTCAATGTTATATATTTAAATGCTGTTAAGATGTACCTACAAAAATACGCAAAACAAAAAACACCTTGTTTCTACTAACTTGTAGATCACAAGGTGTTTTCATTCAATTTATGCCGGACGACTCCAGTCAACTTGTACGTCGATCGCTTCCCACATACGTGTTAAAGCTAACTTAAGATTATCCAAAGATTCTAATGGTTTTACGGTCAATCGTTCATACGTATCAAGACCTGTAGCATGCTCAATAGCATGTTCATTATTCAAGTAAGCGATTACCTTATCAACCCACTCTTGTTCAGGTAAATCTACGGACACTGTTTTTGTTTCTGTATCATAGGACAAGAAACCATTGCTGTTTACGCCATAATGAATGGCCACACGAAATAAACTCATATCTATACCTCTCTTGCGGTAATTTATTAACACTACACCCATATTGTAACACGAACAATTATATTAGCGAAAGTATTCAATATAATCTTTATAAGTCCTTTTTGACGGTCTTTTTAGGTCCTTCAATAGATGGGTGTGTATCTGCAATTGTAGACCGATTAGCCTCTTTAGTTGAGACTACATCAACATTAATAGACTCCCCATCCTCTTGATCAGGCTGTGCATCCACTGCCGCTTTCAACTCTGACCGTTTTCTGCGTATTCCATTGTCTCCGTGAAAGCGTTGCCATAACGCCCCACTCATGACAGCGGTTTCACCAAATTTAGACTCTAAGGAGTCTAACACACTAGATAGCTTATCCTCTGTTTTATCCTGTGGGGATTCAAAGAGACTGTCCTGCATAGGAACCTCCTCATCGAGACCACTCACAGTAAGGCCTAATAAACGGATAGGACCAGGCGGATCCATAAAAGCAATCTCACTGGAACTACTATATTTAGAACCAATATGGTTAGAACGATTATCTTTAGAACTACTATATCTAAAATTAGTAGGTTTCACTTTCGTAGTTGCCCCTAGTGCTTCTACGTCTTTCTTTGTACCTTTCGGCTTCTTACTTGTTTTATCTTGCATGAGCTTATTCCACAAGAGCAGCGCAGTTTCAAAAAATACATGTTCATGATCTGACGGCGTATCTAGCCGCTTCTGCCGTGATACGGTAGTGAAATCATCATACCGAACCTTGATAGATACAGTATGTCCATAAAGGCTACGTCTACGAAGCCGTTTCGATAAACGGTTTGCAAAGTACCTAAATTCTAATTCAATAGCACGGCCTTCTGTGAGATCTTCTTCATAGGTTTCCTCAGCGCCAATCGATTGTATCTTTCGGTCTGTTTCAACAGGTCTATCGTCGATACCATTCGCAAGTTCCCATATGCGCTTTGCCTGATTTCCCACAAGAGGAATTAAAGTGCTTTCATTAGGCAAAGACTGAATATGACGTATCAGATGAAAGCCACCAGCTTTCAAAATTTTCTCTGTCCGAGGGCCAACACCCCAAATACGTTTAATAGGCAAAGGAGCTAGCACCTCTTTTTCACGACCGTATGGGATGACCACAAGACCATCTGGCTTATCTAAATCAGAGGCTAATTTAGCAAGAAATTTATTGGGTGCTAAGCCTGCAGAGATAATAAGTCCTGTTTTCTTGAATACACGATCTTTAATGGCTTGTCCTAGCGCTTTAGGACCACTATACATGGTAGACATGCCGCTCACTTCAAGAAAGGCTTCATCAATAGATAGAGGCTCAATATAAGGGGTGAATTCTTTCATGATGGAAAAAATTTGGTTCGACACTTCTTTATATCGATCCATCCGAGGATATACATAGATGCCATCAGGACAGAGTTTCTTAGCTCTCGAGATTGGCATCGCAGAGTGAACACCAAATTTTCGAGCCTCATAGGAACAGGTAGCTACAACACCACGTGAAGAAAGACCACCCACGATTACGGGGTGGCCTTTATACTCTGGATGATCCAGTTGTTCTATGGACGCGAAGAATGCATCCATATCAACATGCATAATCCAACGTCTCATTGTTATGCTTCTTTTTCGTGCTCAGAAATGCGGCAGTATTTAATCTGCGCACAAATGCACTCATCTTTAGTTTTATATAATTGAGGGAGAATATCTAAAATATCAGCAAATGTAGCTTCATTAATGGAGTAACGCGTCCATAAACCATTACGTTGAGAGTTGACTACACCTGCATCAATTAAGATTTTCATGTGGTAACTCAACGTAGATTGAGACAAATTGAAGCTCGCTAAAATATCGGCTGCACATAATTCATTGCAAGACAACATATCGATGATGTGTAATCTTGTTTCATCACTTAATGCCTTAAAAATCGTCGCTAAACGTTCGTAAGAAACTTCAACCATATCTTTAACTCCTCAGATCCTTATCAAAAAATATCAATCTACTTCTTGGTACTATTATATACTATTTCTTAATGTAAATCTATTTTTTTCTTTATATTTGTATCTTAATAATTTATTATGAATACAAAAAAATTATAGATAAGTAAATTTCGTCTTATTATAAACTAATTTAAGCACGTATTTCTTTGTATAAAATGAATATTTTAAACAAATTTTCATTTTATAGATTTATCTGAATATACATTTTTCTGTATATATAACAATTATGCTCTATTATTTATTATATATTTCTCGATATACTCACACTTTAATAACTATATAGCATACTTCGATATACCGCACCACTGTAGCAATCTAAAGGATTAGATATAGAGTATCCACGTTTATATTCTACATCTATTCAACACAAAAGACCCCTCTACGAGGGGTCATATCTGTATAATTCTATAAATCGATTGCATAGCAAAAATATTAAAATGTATAATATTATATCAATGCTACCAAATACAAATTTCCTATTATATCAAATTAGTATAGCTTAGAATACATTTACTAAGTCGATAGTTTGGCTACGGTTAGGACCAACGGATACGATACCCAAAGGTACACCTGTTACTTCAGCAATGCGTTCTACATATTTACGAGCATTTTCAGGCAATTTGTCGTATTCACGAATACCAGAGATATCAGTTTCCCAACCTGGCAATGTTTCGTACACTGCTTCGCATGCTTCAAGATCTTTCAAGTTAGCTGGGAAGCCTTCTACGTCTTTACCATTTAATTTGTAGCCTACGCAGATTTTCAATTCTTTGAAAGTATCAAGAATATCCAAGCGAGTAATAGCCAAATAATCAAGGCTGTTAAGACCTGCTGCGTATTTTACAACCATGAGGTCTAACCAACCACAACGACGAGGACGACCCGTTACAGTGCCGAACTCATGACCAAGTTCACGAAGGTTATCGCCAGTTTCGTTAAGAAGCTCTGTAGGGAACGGACCTGCACCAACGCGCGTAGCGTAAGCTTTTACTACACCGAAGATGTTTTTCAAGTAGTTAGGACCCACACCAGCGCCTGTGGAAGCACCACCTGCAATTGGATGAGAGGATGTTACAAATGGATATGTACCATGATCAAGGTCGAGCATAGTAGCTTGAGCACCTTCGAACAATACCTTTTTATCCTCTTTTACAGCTTTAAGAACAGCCGCATTAGTATCTGTTACATAAGGTTTCAAGGCTTCAGCGTATTTGATGTAATCCGCTAAGATTTCATCATAGCTAACAGGTTCAGCATCGTATACCTTAGTAAGCATTTTATTTTTGAACTCTACATTGTACGCTAATTTTTGTTTAAATGTTTCCATATCATACAAATCACAGATACGGATGCCGATACGATTGATTTTATCAGCGTAGCAAGGACCAATACCATTTTTAGTAGTACCGATTTTAGCATCCCCTTTAGATACTTCTTCCGCAGTATCTAGAGCGATATGGTATGGCATAATGACATGTGCACGGTCAGAAACTTGAAGGGTTTTAGCAGATCTGCCTTGCTTTTCAAGCCCTTCAATTTCTTGTAACAAAACTTTAGGGTCGATAACAACACCAGTACCCACGATATTTTGTTTGTTATCGTATAAGATACCACTTGGCAAAAGGCGAAGTGCAAACGCTTTATCATCAACTACAACAGTATGACCCGCGTTATTACCACCTTGACTGCGCACCACAACATCCGCACGTTCTGCGATCCAGTCAACAATTTTACCTTTCCCCTCGTCACCCCATTGAGTGCCGATAACCATACTAGTTGCCATATCTATATCCTCCATATAACAGTCGAAACAATTCATTTTTATTATACAACAATGTTCGGACTCTGTGAAAGTATTTATACAAATTCAATCTTTAGTTTCTTCCCAAAAGCACGAGCTATCTTCTGCAATGTTTTTAAGGATGGATTTCCATTTCCATTTTCAATCTTGCTAATATCGGATTGTGTAATACCAGTTAATTCAGATAATTGCATTTGCGTCATATGAGCTGCAAGGCGAGCCTCTACAATATTCTGAATGATTTGATATTCATCATCTAACGCATCCCACTCTTTTTTAAACTTCGGATTTTTTAATTGCTTTTCTAAATATTGATCTAACGTTTCCATATTATCTATACCTCTCAATATAATCCTTTTTATACTTAACAGCCAATGTAATTGCATCCTTAGGCGTTTTCATAGATTTTTTAACAAAACCATTCGTCAAAACAATGCATTTTCCCACAAAAAAGAAATATAATATCCTAGAAATATTTGAACCTTGTTTTGTACGCAACTCATAAATGCCCTCTTCTAAATATTTAGACTGAGGCTCTCTCAAACGATTGCCATATAATTCGAGTATCTTTAGCTCTCGAATTGTTTTAGCTCGCTGCTTATCTGAAAGTTCATTTAAGAATACTTTTGCTGGTTTATCTCCACTTAGAGTTTCATAAAAAACAACAGAAAACGTATCCATCATATTCCTCCTAATACTAGAAGAAATCTTTACCTCAATTATATGTTAAAACATATATCCAGTAAAGATACAGAAATATAGAGATATAAAAATTTAAAGTCTTACTATATCCAATATAGATAACTGGTTTATTAAAGTAAACAAATGGGAGGTGACCAATGGTCACCTCCCATTTATTGACATTTTAACGAGTCAAAATATTCTATTTTAGTTCTTTTATACGATTTTGCTACTTACATGCTATTATGTCTTTAATATGACCCTATTGCAGCGATGTTATTTTGGTTCTTTTAGCCAGAAGCTCATTAAGAGCCCTATCAACCCTACAGGTATTAATGTCATCAATGCAGTTTGTACGTCATAAATATCTGCTAGATGTCCTACATAAGGTGCCACAAGGCCACCTAAGGTAATGCCAAGACCTAGCGTAATACCAGATGCAAAGCCCGCATTTTTAGCAAGGTATTTTTGACCTAACACCGTAATTGGCCCGTATTGTGAGAACACACCAAAGGCCATCGGTATCATGGCACCAAAGAAGCCCCAAATATTAGACACAAATATAAATACTAAAACAGAAGGCAAGAAAATCAGATTACCTAAGCGTACAGTTTTAAGAAATCCAAGTCTATCCGATAAAGCCCCTCCCATATAGGTAAGAACGGCCCCCATCGCAAAGTACGCAGTAAGGGCCAAACTAGATGCACTAGCTTCACCATTAATAACGGTAATATACAAAATAGGAATAAAGATAGCCAATACAGAGAAGAGTATAGATCGAGAGGCAATCACAAAAAATAACTTACCAAAGCTCGCCCAATCATTTGTAGCAGTACTAAGAACCTTAGAATGACTTTCACGGTTACCAGTATCAGCAGTATCAGCGGTATCAGCGGTATCAGCTTCACCCTCGCCCATAAAGGCATAGAGATATAGCAATACACCAAGTAGCGCGATAATCGTAAATACCCAAAGGAATTGTCCCCCAAAGACATATACACCCCCAGCGAGGAGAGGTCCAAGTGCAAAGCCAGCGCTACCACCGACTGCAAAGCGCCCCATAGCATTACCAAGCTCATGAGATTGCGTACGATTTACCAGTAGAGCTGCCTCAGGATGGAATAATGCGGCCCCTACCCCGGCCAAGAGCGACAAAGCAAGAATCATTTCGTAACTCGTAGCAATCGCTATAGCACTAATGGATACCAGTGTAACCGAAAAGCCTACAGGAATGAACCACGGCACGCGCCAACGATCTGCTGCATAACCCAAAATAGGCTGAGCTATGGATGCAACTACGGTGTTACAAAATATAATAAACGCCGATTGATAATAATTAAGTCCAAAGTTAGTAATAAAGAACGGTATCAACGCGGCTAATGAACCTTGCCCAAAGTCATTAATGCAGTGAAAAATAGGTGGTCCGTACTTTCGTATGATACGTTTCATATAACCTCCTAATACAAAACAGGTAGGCACAGCCAACGCCTATTGCATGTACCATTGTACCATAGGCTGATTGGTCTATACCTACCCTAGTCTTTCATATGTTATGTGGGAAGTACCCTACAATTATAGGCCAAAGCGAGCCATGATTGTATCTACATGTCTTAGCAATTTATACGGATCAAAGCATGCATCGATTTCCTCATCAGTCATGTACTTCTTAATGTTTTCATCAGCTTTTAAACCTGTTGCGAAATCTTTGCCTTCAAGCCAGCGTTCCATAGCATGTTTTTGAACCCAACGATATGCTTCGTCACGTACCGCACCTTTGTCTACAAGGTGTGTCAAAATTGTTTGGCTAAATACGAGGCCCCCTGTAAGGTTAAGATTTTTAAGCATAGTTTCAGGGTATACCAACAATTTATCAATGGTTCGGATTGTTAGGTGCAACATATAATTTAACGAGATTGTCGCATCCGGCAAGATAACTCGTTCTACAGAGCTATGAGAAATATCGCGTTCATGCCACAATGCTTGATCTTCGTAAGCAGATTGTGCATAGCCACGAAGTAAGCGAGCCATACCGCAAATTCTTTCACATGTGATAGGGTTGCGTTTATGAGGCATCGCAGAGGAACCCTTTTGTTTAGGGCTAAAATATTCTTCTGCTTCGCGCACCTCTGTACGTTGTAAGTGACGGATTTCTAAAGCGATTTTATCCAATGTGCCGCCTACAACAGCAATAGTGGACAACAATTCAGCGTGACGGTCACGTTGCACCACTTGTGTAGCAATTTTAACAGGTTCAAGACCTAATTTTTCACACACATATTGTTCTACGAATGGATCGATATTGGAGTATGTACCAACAGCGCCAGACAATTTACCAACGGCAACGCTTTTACGCGCATGTTCCATGCGTTCAATATCACGTTCTACCTCTGCCATCCACAACGCCAATTTCAAGCCGAATGTAGTTGGTTCGCCGTGGATACCGTGGGTACGGCCAATCATAGGTGTGTATTTGAACTCAGCTGCACGACGACGCAATACTTCGTGCAAACGCTTTAAATCATCAATTAAGATATCACAGGCTTGTTTCATCATATACCCAAGCGCCGTATCTTTCACATCTGTAGAGGTAAGACCAAGATGGATGTATTTAGCCGCTTCAGGACCTACGTATTCGCCCACTGCTGTTACGAAGGAAATGATATCATGATTCGTTTCCTTTTCGATCTCATGAATGCGCTCAACGTCGAAATTGCCCTTTTCCCGAATTGTTTTCGCCGCTTCTTTAGGAATAACGCCCAACTCAGCTTGTGCCTCAGATGCGAGGGTCTCCACCAATAACATTGTGTCGAATTCGTTGCGTTCGCTCCAAATATGGCCCATTTCTTCTCGTGTATAACGTGGTATCATGATATCTCCTTTGCATGATAAAAGCTAGATTTATAGGATTATTGTACCATATGTGAAAGCTCCATTCAACGAACGGAACTAAATTTTCCGAATGATAATTATATTAATTTTACTTATCGTTCGGCTTTAGTTGTCAAACCGTAGTTGTTCAATCCTAGAAAAAAGGATGTACATATTGAACTACAGAGTCTAAAACAGAAAAAACAAACACAATCATACCATTGATAACATAGATAACAATAACTTGAACTATACTCTCTCTCTAATTTCCCATATAGTCATATAGTAATAAATTAATTAATACTATATCATAGCTATACATTGTGATATATAATAAACATACAGACTAAATGTACTGCGAATAATTGCTCAATCTATACACGAGCTTTATGATAATAGTAATAAACATTTCTACTATGGGGGAGGCTTTCATGGCAACTTTAAATCGTAAGGAACGCCGCGCACAGCGCAACGAATCTAATACTATAGGTATTCTATTACGTCTATTCTTTATGCTCAGCTTTATCGGCTTGGCGGTAGTCCTTTTTGGCGAGTTTGATTACAACTTTATCTTCTCCATCTTTACGGCAGACATCGTAGTATCTTTAATTTACGTAATGATGAATAAATCGCGTATTACTACATCCTTAGCAGTACACACTAATGTACGCGTTATCATCGCATTTCTCATCATGTTGATTACCATGTTCTTCTACGCTTTTGCATTGTGGCGAGCTGATCAATTCAGCACACCTATGCAAGTCACATTATTCATCGGTGGCGCCATCGTATATCTAGCCGTCTTCAACTCTACAAAAACAATGCTTACCAATCAAAATTAATACAATCTTTTTTCACAACCATAACAAAGAGGCATATCCCATACTAATGTATGTAAGATATGCCTCTTTATTGTCCTAAAACAACAGGAACCGCTAGATATACAGGTTCCCCTCTTCGATTGATAATAGAACCACTGCTTTTAACGATGCGCATTGCTTCCTCTTTGACTGGTTGCGGTACATCCTCAGCGATGAGCGGTGTATGTTCTCCTACGATGACATGTCCATTAACATCAAAGTTAACGCGTACTACAACCTTACCTGTTACGATTGACCCCTTTCCCTGTTCTTGTACAGTTCGTAAATATTCTTGGGGGTTGATATCCGACTTTTGTAAAAGCGCTTGTTGCCCTGGTGTTAGGATCCCCCACGCAAGATCAGATAGGAAGGATAAATCACTAGCTTCGGCAAAGCCGTTTCCATTGGCATTCGGATCAGATGTTATATCCTTACCCATAGGAGCATTGTCAGGCTTAGAGGATTTTCCATCTTTGGAATCATTTCCACCCGTAACAACAGCTTGTTCATTATTAGTCGTTTCCGATTCTATGGCCTTTGGAACGGCCCATTCGCGACGAGCATTAGATGTAGTCTTATTGGCATTTAAATTATGAACACTTTCATCACCTGTATTTTCCGTTACAAGAGGATCTGCCTTAGGCGCAGGCCCTTCTGGAGTCTGAGGTTCAACCGGGGGCTTATCCTTAGGTATAGGCTCAATAGCGTTAGTTTCCGCATCACTTTCACTATCCTCAGGCAGATGAAAGCTAACCTCTGCGGCATCATAAGCCACACCGGTTCCAACGATGCCACGCAAGGAAAGCCCCATGCCAGAGATAAGCATGATGGTAATGCCTAAAGATACAATAAAAGGTTTCAGATAATGTGATTCAAACATGGAATCACTTCCGTTCCGTAGCGACGCTAATATATTTAGCACCGTTCACCTTGAGCATGTCCAAAAGCTCGATAACATCGTTATAATATACATCTTTTGAAGCACGAATCACAAAGGCTTGTTGAGGTGCTTGTGTAACGATAGATTTGACCTCTTGCGCCAAGCGATCCGAAGAAATTTCCTGATTATCGATATATAGCGTGTGCGTTGTAGTTAAGGTAATGGTGATAGGTTCGATAGATTTCGCCGTAGACGACGATGCAGATGGTAAATTTAGCGGAATTTGTTGCTCTGTATTCATATACAGCGTGCCTACCATGAAAAATACCAATAAAAAGAATACGATATCAATCATGGGAATAATCATGATGGTAGGCTCTTTTTTAACCCCTAATGTGCGTCGTCTCATATATCATGTTCCTCATTGTACGCATCAAGGATGTTGCCGCACTCATGCTCTAATGTCGCCACAGAATCGTTGACCTTCGCCGCACAGTAACTGTGAAAGCCAAGGGCAATAATGGCCACGGTCAACCCTGTAGCCGTTGCCACCAAGGCTTCAGAAACACCACCTGTAATAATGGTCGGAGCCCCAATATCTCCACCTACCACGGCAAACGCACGAATCATACCGAGGACCGTCCCTAGCAACCCCAATAACGGAGCCATTGTTACAATCATGCTGAGCCAACTAAGGCCGCGTTTTAAACGTTCATCAGCGTACGACACTACATCTTGAAGGCGGTTTTCCAAGCCATTATAATTCTTTGCACTGCGGATAGCACGGGCAAATAAAGAACCAAGTTCCTCTGTATCCCGTTCCAAAACACTTGGTAACATAATCCAAGATTGATTCTTCTCTAAGACCTTATTAAAACGGCGCAAATCCTTTGTAAACTTGCGATATAGAAAGATACGTTCAATGCCAATCATCAAGGTAAACAGTAAAAAAATCACCAGCGGATACATAACAAATCCACCAGCTACAAATAAATGCGCTATACTACTCATACTAACCTCCAAAAGCCACATACTTTTAGGCTCTATCCGGGTTAATTATACCACGTTTTATCCCACCGAAAACAGATATAGAGCGTAAAACCACAACATAAATAGATATAGGATGACTTGCAAGATAAATATAGACTAATTCGCTAGATAGACATAAGCTAGCTAAAGTCCACAGGATAAAATTAGGGTTATAGGGCAAAACCAACACGTTTTGTCCTATAACCCTAAAATTAAAATACAAAAAGGCTGCACTAGAAATGATATACATTCTAGTACAGCCTTTGATACGTTCCTAAATAGATTAGTCTTTTTTAATAAAGCCTACAATGAAGCCACCTACTGACAGTGCAATGCCTAAACCGCTACAGAACATACCAATAGAATACCACAATGTGTAAGATTGGTTATTCTCAGAAATCGCCTTTGCTGCCGCTTGAGCATTTGTAGCATTTCTCGCAATTTCCAAATTAGCCGCCCCTGGATCTGGATTTAATAATAGAATCGCAATACCAATAATTAGAACGACTACACCTACAGGTAATAATAATTTTTTGTTCATTTGAATGCCCCTCTCGTAACATTAAACGATTAATAAATAATATAACTTAATTATACACTGATTTTTGCATTTTAAAAAGATGAACTTATATATTAATCAACTTTTATTAGACAATTAATGGGAACTAGTTATTATGACATAGAAAAAGGCATAGTATGCAACTACTATTGGTCCAAATCCAACAGTGAACATTGATACTATGCCTTTTACAAATACATCTTTAATTATATCGAAATACATACGATTGCTAACGGAGTGCGTATTAAGATAAGTTATGCCGGCTTATCTAATATATATTTAGCAATACCATATATATTTAACAATACAATATGTATTTACCGATCTACTTATTGTAAGGACTTATCGAAAACGCCAATAAGTTCTTCAACGGCTTGAGATTCGCTCATTTCACCGTCTAAGACAGCAGCTTCGACTTCGCCCATGCGACCTTGAATGACTACATTGTTAAAGAATAGGTTGTGCAAGTGTTCGTCAATCATATCGCGTACCCAACGAAGGGATTGTTCTTGACGGCGTTTTAAGAAGACCCCATTTTCCTTGCCTTGTTCAGTGAATTCTTGGATAACATCCCACAATTCATCGAGGCCATCCTTTGTGACAGCTGAACATGTATAGGCTTGAGTCTTCCATTTTTCCGTAGCTGGACGAATGTAATGTAACATCCGATCATAGTCGCTACGAGCAATGAGAGCTCGTTTGAGGTTATCCCCATCAGCCTTGTTGACCACAATAGCATCAGCAAGTTCCATAACGCCTTTTTTGATGCCTTGCAATTCATCGCCTGCCCCCGTTAAAACGATGAGCATAAAGAAGTCTACCATGGAGCGCACGGTGACTTCGCTTTGCCCAACCCCAACGGTTTCGACGAGAATAATATCGTACCCAGCAGCCTCGCAAAGTAGCATAGTTTCTCTACTTTTACGAGCTACACCGCCTAGTGTACCACCAGCTGGCGATGGACGAATATAAGCCTCTGGATGTTTCGTCAACGTTTCCATCCGCGTTTTATCGCCTAAGATACTGCCTTTTGTGACTTGGCTCGTAGGGTCTACAGCCAGTACGGCAACCTTGTAACCAGCTTCAATGAGCATGTTACCGAAGGCTTCAATAAACGTACTTTTACCAGCCCCAGGCACACCAGTAATACCGATGCGTAATGCCTTGCCCGTACGAGGCAATACGGCTTGCAACACTTGTTGAGCTAGTTTGAAATGGTCCTTATTATTACTTTCTACTAATGTAATAGCCCGTGAAAGTATAACGCGGTCCCCCTGCTCGATACCGCGTACATAATCAGCGACAGTTAATTTCTTTCGCCGCTGTACGGGACGTACCGCTGGAGCCAGATGAGCTGAGCTGGATAAGAGGCCGTCATGCATTTCCTTGACGCCTTTCATTACGTGACACGCGTAAGTGTCATCTTTCTTCGCTTCTTCTGGCACCCAGTCGGGACGATAAGTACTACCCTCGGTGCTTGCGTTTTTTACACCTAATTCAGGGGCTTTGCCTTCACCAGTGGTGAAAGTTGCGTCCTGTGTATTGCGCAATTCATCCGGAGTAGGCCGTTTGTTATCAGTCATGAGACTCGTCTTGAACGTGACTAGTCAATGTTTCTAGTAATTTTTTCGCCGCTACTGGCAAAACTGTACCAGGGCCAAAGATAGCCACTGCGCCATGTTCGCGTAGGAATTCATAGTCCTGAGCAGGGATTACGCCGCCGATGGCAACTAAAATATCTCCACGGCCCCGCTTGTTGAGTTCCTCTACAAGTTGAGGCAATAATGTCTTATGCCCCGCCGCAAGAGAACTAAATCCGACAATATGAACGTCATTATCCACCGCATCTTGTGCTGTTTCTTCTGGAGTTTGGAACAAAGGTCCGATATCCACGTCAAAGCCCATATCCGCGAAGGATGTAGCGATAACTTTGGCACCACGGTCATGACCGTCTTGGCCCATCTTCGCAATCATGATACGAGGACGACGACCTTCGAGTTCTTCAAAGTTATCTGCCATTTGGCGTACTTCTTTGATTACATCGTCATCTTCAAATTCGCTGGAGTATACACCGGAAATAGAGCGAATAACCGCTTTATGACGACCGCATACCTTTTCAACAGCAAAGGAAATTTCACCCAAGGATGCACGAGCACGAGCCGCTTCAAGTGCAAGGGCAAGCAAGTTGCCTTCACCCGATTCTGTAGCCTTTGTGATCGCTTCAAGACAGGATTGAACCTTTTCTTCATCCCGGTTAGCACGCAATTGTTCAAGGCGACGAATTTGCGCTTCCCGTACAGCTGTGTTATCTACGTCGAGGATATCCAATGGATCTTCTTTATCTAGACGATATTTATTGATACCGATGATCGCTTCACGACCAGAGTCGATACGAGCTTGGCGACGTGCAGCAGCTTCTTCGATACGCATCTTAGGAAGCCCTGTATCGATAGCTTTCGCCATACCGCCAAGGGATTCGATTTCTTGGATATGACCCCAAGCGCGACGAATCAATTCGTCTGTCAATGCTTCTACATAGTAGGAGCCGCCCCATGGGTCGATAACCTTACATACCTTAGTTTCATCTTGTATGTAAAGCTGAGTATTACGCGCAATACGTGCGGAGAAGTCCGTAGGCAACGCAATGGCTTCGTCAAGCGCATTGGTATGTAGAGATTGCGTATGACCTAACGCGGCACCCATCGCTTCCATACATGTACGAGCCACGTTGTTGAACGGATCTTGTTCTGTAAGAGACCAACCAGATGTTTGGCTATGTGTACGAAGTGCCATGGATTTAGGATTTTCAGAGCCGAAGCTATTGATAATCTTAGCCCACAACATACGAGCCGCACGCATTTTTGCCACTTCCATAAAGTAGTTTTTACCGATTGCCCAGAAGAAGGACAACCGTGGTGCGAACTGGTCAACGTGAAGGCCTGCATTAACACCGGTACGGATATATTCGAGACCATCGGCCAATGTGTAACCTAATTCGATATCTGCAGTAGCGCCCGCTTCTTGCATATGGTAGCCAGAAATGGAAATACTATTGAATTTAGGCATGTACTGGGATGTGTATGCAAAGATATCACCGATAATGCGCATGGACGTAGCTGGAGGATAAATATAGGTATTACGTACCATGAACTCTTTCAAGATATCATTTTGGATTGTACCAGCCATAACCTTTTTATCAACGCCTTGTTCTTCACCAGCCAAGATGTAGAAGGCCATTACTGGCAATACGGCGCCGTTCATTGTCATGGATACGGACATTTGATCAAGAGGGATACCGGAGAATAGAATTTCCATGTCGAGGATGGAGTCTACCGCAACACCCGCTTTACCAACGTCACCTACTACACGAGGATGATCGGAGTCATAACCACGGTGAGTAGCAAGGTCAAAGGCGATAGACAAACCTTTTTGGCCCGCTGCCAAGTTACGACGATAGAACGCATTGGATTCTTCCGCTGTGGAGAAACCAGCGTACTGACGTACTGTCCAAGGACGAGTAACATACATTGTGGAATAAGGTCCACGCAAGAATGGAGGTACACCAGCCATATAGTCAAGGTGTGTCATCCCTTCATAATCCATCTCTGTATAGAGAGGTTTTAGTTGGATTTGCTCCATTGTTGTATTATATAAATCTTCAAAGCTTTTTCCTGTTTCTTTTTGAAGTTCAGCAAGCCATGCATCGCGAGATGTTGCTTTCTGAGATTCCAAGCCAAGAGAGGAGAAGTCTGGATTTTTGAACATGAGCTCACATCCCTTTCTTATCTTGTAACGTATTCAAGATTTCGTAACAATTTGCACGAACAGAAATGAAGTCGTCCACGCCAGCTTCACGGTACACAGGTTCTAAGTCCTTAGGCGGTGCCCCTGCTAAAATAACCGTTACATGCGGCATAGTTTCTTTCAATTCCTTAGCGAGTGGTGGCACCAATTCTGGATAGGTATCATCTGTAGAACAGATAACGACAACATCAGCACCACTTTCACGAGCAGCTTTCGCAGCATCAGCCGTTGTTTCATGGCCATCATTTTTGATAACTTCAAAAGCACCTACTTCGAAGAAGCCTGTGGAGAAGTCCGCACGAGGTTTATGTTGAGGGATTGGGCCCATATTAGCCAAGAATACCTTCACATTATCTTTCGTACGTTGTTTATAATTCTCGGTGCGCATGCGAAGTGCTTCAAACCGTTCAGTCCAACGATGAGCTGAAATGGATTCAATCGTTTCAGAAGCAATATCACCAGCGTCTAAAGCCTTCCGGATTTGACGTATTGTTAATTTATGTAATGCACCGAGTTCAATAAGGCCAATCAAAGCGCCTGGTTCCGTAGTACCTGCTTCTAGGGTAGCCTGTGCTTTCACAACCGCATCTGGCTCCGCACTCGCCAAGTACTCTTCGATTTGAGCAACCCGTTTTTGACGCAATGTTTCTTGATTTTCTGGTTTTGGATCAAGCAATTCTTCAGTCATGTTCGCATACATGTTGTTACCTACAGCCACATCTTTGCGGAATGCAAGGTTTTTGAAGCGTTCATCAAGAACTGCTTTAACTTGAGCTTGTGGATAGCCTTCTTTCAAAGCTGCTATGATGCCACCTTTAGACTCAATAGTTTGGAACTCAGCCCAAATTTTTTCGCATAATTCAGCTGCCAATGTTTCCACATACCAGGAACCGCCTACAGGGTCCACCGGTTGACGCAACTCGAACTCAGTTTGCAACATAACTTGGATGTTACGGGCAATACGACGAGAGAAATCGTCAGCCTTGCGAATTGGTTGGTCGAATGGGGACACTTCAAGACTGTTCAAACCGCCTACAACACCAGAGAATGCTTGTGTTGTATTACGCAACAAGTTTACATATGGGTCGTATACAGTTTTTGTGAAAGCCGATGTTCTGCCGTGTACATGAACGGCACGGTCAGCTTCTTCAGCACCGAACGCTTCCATGATGCGCGCCCAAAGTACGCGCAATGCACGCAATTTAGCAATTTCCATAAAGAAGTTTGCACCCAAGGAGAATGTAAACATCATGCTGTTAGCAATAGTATGAATATCGATGTTCCGTTGTGCTAATTGACGCACGTAGCAAACGGCTGTTGCCAATGTATACGCAACCTCTTGCACATCATTAGCGCCGCCATTAGCATATACATCGCCAGATACGAGTACAGTTTTAAGCTCTGGAGCTTGTTCTTTAGCCCATACAACAGTATGTGCCATTTCATCAAAGGCTGTATCTAAAGACATATGCAATGTGCCATCTTTAGCCCAAACACCAATAGGGTCTGCACCAACGAGACCTTTCAAGTCAGAAGTCTGTTTTTTAGAGCCTTTCACCGTAGCCGCTAACATACCGAGCAAGATAGCTGCAGAAGCACCTGTTTCAATGTATAAAGGATTTTCCTTCAAATTAAAACGCTCAATCAATTGTCTACAATCATCCATAGTAGACAGAGATGTACCGCCGATACCAACAGCTGCGCCTACTTGCACATCTTGATCATGGCGTGTTGCTTCATCAAGGCGAATATTGTGAATGGTGCCACCTTTTACAATTTCGTATAAACTTGCATGATTAGCATCCTTAGGAAAGGATTCGTCTACATATTGGGATACGCCCCAAGAGTCTTTAATATAACCACTTGCCTTTGTGCCACGTAGGAACTCACCTGCTCCAGGATATACACCCTTTGGAATTTTTTCTCCATGCAATGCAGGCGTGTAAATTGGTTGTAACGTAATTCCCTCATAGGTTTTAGTGAACATCTTCTTATGGAAGTCGCCACCCTTTAACGCTTTTTCAACCTCGGTCTGCCATTGTTCATACGTAGGTTTCTTAAACTCATCAAAGGATACAGGTGCTAATAAATCGCGTTCAGCATCCTTTGAAGTCTTTTTGTCAGACATATATGTGCCTCCTTTTCAACTCGAAACCATACCGAGAAACAGCGCACCGTACCTGCGAATTGTTAGATATATGAATCAATCGAGCTTTATCTTATTGGACCACATCAACCTCAAAATGTGTCCATCTGTTTGATATCTATAAAACCTGATTCCTATACTCAACATCCACTCTAAGGGCAATAAAAAACGTGCCACCTAAAAGTGACACGTAAGGTTTCTTATTGAAAGGTACACTAAAAAATACTGTAGCCAGCATACCCCAATCCCCTTCCTATCGCTCGTAGGTACATAACGGTGATTATCAAATAGGCAGTTCTCCTGGCTCGGGATCGTCACCTCGCTTTCGCCTTCCCAGATTACTCCAGTGACATGTATAAAAGCAGGCTCATCCTTACAGTGGCGGGACCGCATCGGCTTATACCGATTTCTCTATTAAGTCTTGCGACACCTATTCTCTATATTCGTTGTTCTAAGTCCAATATAGTGTAACAATATGCACAAAGTCAATGAACATAACATTTAATCATAAGTACCAAAACTAAAGTTATAACTGAAAATCATATGCAATAATTAAAACGCATGATTTGAGAATTAGTGATATAATAAATACTATCATGAGGAGGCATTATGGAGCATACAAGTAAAAAAGGGTTAATCACAGCCCTTAGTTGTTATATAATTTGGGGCTTACTCCCTCTATATTGGGCATTATTAAACCATGTTTCACCGTATAATATACTGGCACAGCGCATTATCTGGTCAGGTGTTTGCATGGCTATCGTTGTATTTGGCTTACACTTTAAACAATTCAAAAAGGACTTTCAATTACTAAAAGAACAACGTTCACAACTATTCCTACTGTTAATTGCGGCAGTCATCATCAGTGTAAACTGGTTCACCTACATTTGGGCCATCGCCAATAATCAAGTTATGAATACGAGCCTTGGCTATTACATCAACCCACTCTTCAATGTAGTATTAGGTGTCATCCTATTTAAAGAGGTTCTATCCATACCGAAAAAGCTGAGTGTCCTCATCGCTACCATCGGCATCGCCTTACTCACCTATCAAGTGGGATCCTTGCCATTAGTGTCGATGATTCTCGCCATTTCCTTCGGCCTCTATGGAGCCGTAAAAAAGAAACTACTCATCTCTCCCTTTACGAGCATCGCCTTTGAGGCCTGGCTATTAACACCGCTAGCCTTACTATATACGACCATGGTCGATAATACCGTGTGGTCCTATTTCGGCACAAACTGGTATACAACCATGTTGCTCATAGCCTGCGGTCTAACTACATCTGTCCCATTGGTTCTATTCTCCTATGGTGCACAGCTATTGCCGCTTAACCTACTAGGCTTCTTGCAATATGTATCCCCTACCATTGCCTTATTGCTAGCCATCTTCTACTTTGGTGAAAGCTTTGGCACACCACAGATGATCGCCTTCGGTTGTATCTGGATAGCCTTAGTATTATTCTCCTTATCGAGCCAAATTACAACACGCATTAGCCTAAAAAAGTAAGGTATATCCTATATATCAACTAAAAAGCTGTATCAAATGATACTCTCATTTGATACAGCTTTCTTTTATATAGACGTATTAATCTAACTTATTTTAATCTAACTCATTCATATTGGTCGTATTCAGATTAGAAATGTAATGGTTATAGGCCTCAATCATACGATTATAGTCATTATCTTGTTTCGAACCCATATAGGTACGGATTGCACCAATCGTAGAGTTTACAGAGGTCTTAACAGAATCATACTTAGGACTAGTAATACCATTTGATACATCACCAATAGATTGCAACTCTTGATTGATAGCATTTACATCTAGTTGTTTTTCACTATCGATCTTTTCTAGGACCGCAGTAAGTCGCAAATGAACCTCTTGTGCTGCAGCGGCATTTTTCTTGCCTGCATCACGCAATTGTTGCAACCGTTGTTGCAAGCGGTCTGTATTAATTTTATGCATAACATTATCAAAGTCAGCATAAATAGGAACAAATTGTTCATATAATTGAACATATTTAGGGCCTAATTGTTGCTCCTTAGCATAGTTGTCTGTGGTATACCCTTTAGATTTATAATATGCATCGAGCTCTTCCGCTACCGGTGTAATTTCGTTCAATTTTGAAAGCAGCTTATCTAAAGGCTCCTTCATTTCATCATACGGAATACCTGCTTGCTTAGCCTCTTCTAATTCTTTTTGTAACTGCTTAAAGTTCGGTGCACTAAATACAGTTAAATGCTGCCCCGCTTTTAACTCATTAAGAGTTGGCGTATTCGCATAATCAAACATGACAGCCATGCGATTGTATCGGCTTACAGCTTTCACATATTGATTAAATAACTGCACCTGATCCTGCTCAGACCGCTGCGCAATTTCCTTACGGCTCTGTTCAGTCCCCTGCCATAATTCTGACATACTACAACCGCTCAAAAAAAATGGGGATGTCAATGTCGCCGCACACAACACAGCCATTGCTACCCTTTTACCGAATAGTTTCATGATGAATCCTCTCCTTCCATCAATACACAACCTAATTTATATATATTAATTATATACTAATATGATTTTTATGAATAGAATTAATATATAAAGGTCATTTATCAATTTTGTCAAGTGACTAATAGAATCAGGAAACATCATTTCTACTCTAATAATATTATTGTACTCAATAGAATTAAAACTATAATCCTACCAATGTTTTAAATCGCCTATTATTGTGAAAGCGTTCAAAATGGTCTTGTTCGGCTGCAACAGCTTTTACAGAGGGATCAATTTTTATAGCCTTTTCTAACCAATCAAGGGCCTTAGTATCATCCCCTTGGTCTGCATAAATGGTAGCAATACCATACACAGACCAGGTGTTACTAGGGTCCTTTTCTAATACCTTTTCGAACCATTGTTTAGAGTCATCTAACTGTCCTTGTAACTTATAGACCATGGCCATGTTATAGTAATTAGCCACATTGTTAGGGTCTAAATCATAAGCCTTTTTAGTATCTGTCAAACCTTTAGCCGCATCACCGTTTAATGCTGTTGCAAAGCCACGTACAGAATAGGCTTCTCCGTTGTTAGCATCTTGTTTAATGGACGCTGTGGCTTCCTCTATGGCTTTCGCATACTCACCAGCGGATAAGGCTTGCTTTGCTGTAATTAGATGGTCATCTTGCTTGGTAGTCGCTTGGCTGTTTCCCGCAGCAGATGTAGAGAAACCAGCAGCAGAACTAGTTGCATTTGATTCTGTTTTATTACTATTCGTATTTTGATTCAATCCACATCCCGTAAGGGCTGTTATTAAAAGAAAGAAAAGCACAACCTTCTTCATTAGAAATTCTCCAATCATTAATTATATACAAGACTCCATAGCATGATGATATAATATAAAATACCTCCCGAAAGGAGGTGGTATATTGCAGGAGCTGTTTTATGCACTCTGGGGCACCTTGCTTGCCCCTATTATTGTTGCCTTAGTTGTAACTACCTACAGCTACTGGCTTAACAATAAAAACAAAAAATAAGCAAGAAAAAGGACGAGCTGCCACTCGTCCTTTTTTTTGGTTATATTGCAGGTAATTTCATACACTCTACTACCTACGTTTAGTATACCACATTTCTTAGAAAAATAAAGAATTAGCAATAAATCTCATAAAACTCCTAAAAACTATTAGTAGTTTTAACATAATTTACGAGCAATATTAAAGCAACATTAACATAAACTACCAGTTACTTTAACCCAACCTACTAGTACCCTTAGTGTAAACTACTAGCAACATTAACGTAAATAGCAATAGATATACAAGACTTATTTCTTAGCCTTAGAGCAACGATCTAGTAGGAATGCAACACCAATGAATGGGATGCCGCCGTTTTCGCCAAGGCCGATTTCACAGGTAGAGCTGGAGCTTACGCCTAGTGTTGCACCGTATTCAGCGATTTCAGCTGCAAGGTCTTTGGTAGCACATTTGTTGAGTTCTGGTGTGAAGAACCCTTTTTGACCAGCAAAGCCATCACATGCAAAGGATTTAATGTTGAATACATGGTCTGTGCATAGACGAGCCAAATCTTCAATATATTGAGATTTATTCAAGGATTTGATCTTACATTGTTTGTGTACAATTACGCGTTCATCGCATTTTTCAATGTCGAGATGAGGCACAACGTATTTGCACAAGAATTCAGAAATATCGTTGATTTCTAAGTCTGGCATATGTTTGAAAGCATGATTAAAGCATGCACTATGGTCAATCACGATTGGGTATTTACCATTTTGAGATGCTTTCATCAACGCATCGTGTAAGTCTTTCACAGCACGCTCATGAACGTCATCGTAGTTTTCAAAGCTCAAGCCACAGCAGAGGTTTTCGATATGTTCAGGGTAGATAATATCGATATGGGCCTTATTGCATAGGCTTTCCACTACTTGTTGCAAGCTACGTTCATCGTCATAACCTTGATTAGGTTTGAAGGCGCGGTTCGCACAGGTACTAAAGTATACAACCTTTTCAAAATTAGTCGGTTTAATGCGGCTTCTCAATCTGTAACGGTTGGCCTTAGGCGTAGTCTTAGGAATGTACGGAGTAATACCAGTTACACCATGTAAGCCTTCTGTAATCTTGGAAATCGCTTTTTGTGTAACAATAGAGCCTGCAATACCTTCGAGACTTACGCCGGCACGAGCCATTTGAAGTGTAGTAGGGAAATTATCGTAAATCTTCTTAGCCAATTCTGGTGCTGGAGGATCGATGCGACGCATGGATAATGCAATTTGAGCAGTATCGATGCTGAGCGGGCAAAGGCCTTTACACATGGAGCACGCAGCACAAGTATCTACACCAAAGTATTCATAGCCTTTTTTAAGCTCCGCAGCCAATGTGAAATTGCCTTCATTTTCAAGGCGTTTCGTTTCGCGCAACAATGCAATACGTTGACGTGGAGTCAATGTTAAATTGCGGCTTGGACAATGTTTTTCACAGAAACCGCATTCCATACAGATTGTAAAAGCATCATCGATAACACATTGAGCTTTAAGGTTTTTCTTATACACATCTGGGTCATCAGTAATGATAACATCAGGATTCAAGATGCGTTCAGGGTCAAAGATAGCTTTGATGCGACGGTTGATTTCGTATGCTTTACGGCCCCATTCCATTTCTATAAATGGTGCCACCATGCGGCCTGTACCATGTTCAGCTTTCAAAGAACCACCGAAGCCAGAAACGCGTTCGGACATTTCTTTTACCAAATCGCCAAAGTTCTTAGTATCTTTAGGATCACTGAAATCAGGCGTAATGTTAAAGTGAACATTACCAGATAACGCATGGCCGAAGATTACGCCACCGTCTACGAAATCGTATTTCTGGAATAATTCGGTAAGCATTTCGATGCCCTTCGTGAAATCTTCGATTTGGAAGCATACGTCTTCTGTAATAACAGTGGTGCCTTTTCTACGTTGACCACCAACGATTGGCAAGATACCTTTACGGATTGCCCACCAGGAATCGTATTCTTTAGGATCTTGAGAGTAAAGACTTGGGATAGCCGTTGGAATATCTTTCAATTTGTCTTTAATGAAAGCTAGATTTTTATCAACAGTTTCTTTAGAGTAACTTTCAGTTTGGAACAAGATAGCACTTGTACCTTCAGGAACTTCACGAACAAATTCAGGCACATTATCTAGCGATTGAACGGCCTTAAGGGATTGATAGTCCATCATTTCAGCAGCTACAACCTTATCGCGACCCATATTAGCCAAGGCTACAACCGCAAGAGATGCATCGTTCAATGTTTTAAAGAACATGAGACCGCAACCTTTATATGGTACGTCTTCAACAGTGTTGTACACGATTTCAGATACGAAACCCAATGTACCTTCAGAACCGATGAACAAGTGGTTGATGATATCGATAATATCTTCGAAATCAACAAGGGAGTTCAAGCCGTAGCCTGTGGTATTTTTGATTTTGTACTTGTGATGAATCAAGTGTGTCAATTCTTCATCGGCCAAGATATCCTTGCGCAATTGTAAGATATCCTCTACCATTTGAGGTTTTTCTTTAAGGAATTGATCAATGCTCTTTTGGTCAGACGTATCAAGGATGGAGCCATCTAGTAATACAACGCGAATGGACCGAATTGTTTTATAAGAGTTTTGCGCCGTACCACAGCACATACCAGAGGAGTTATTATTCAAGATACCGCCCACTAATGCGGTGGCAAGCGTTGCAGGATCTGGACCAATTTTGCGGTTGTATGGTTTCAATAAATCATTCGCATCGGAACCGATAACACCACATTCGCATTTCAAGGCTTTCCCATCGTCGATAACTTCCATTTTCTTGAAGCCATCATTACATACGATAAGTACATCTTCACTGGAACATTGGCCAGACAAGGAAGAGCCGGCCGCACGGAATGTAAATGGTGTGCCACATTGTTGGCACAAACGAATGAGACGTCTTACTTCTCGTTCATCCTCCGCTTTAACGACTACCTTTGGTAAATAGCTATAACAAGACGCATCAACGCCATACGCATAACGACGTAAATGATCGGTATATACGCGACCTTTACAAATCTCATTTGCCTCTTTGGCAAAACGTTCATAATCTCTAATAAGTGTACTCACTTGTATTTCCTCCTATCCTTTCTTAAGGAATCTATTACTTTTAGTATACGCCGTTCTCATTCTCCTCACTATAATTATGCATAATTTATATCTCTTCTAATAAAAATCGATATGCATTACCCTTTTATTCCTTCAGTTGAAAGTACATCTCATTAGCATTATCATGTACCCATTTTTCCACATATGCAATCGAGAATCCTTATTTATTAAGCATGTATAGATATAGTCAGTAATTATCTACTAAAAACGCTCTAACTAACGATTCGTACTACCTATAATTCTATAGTAAATACATTACTAACATTATGCATAAAAATAGTATGATTTATATATTTTAATTTTTTCATTTTCATTTATAGTTCTCTATGACTTTTAGTTATACCCTTTTATAAAATGCTGAAAATACAGAAAGCCCTCTAATGGTAACATGCTTACGAATCACCATTAGAGGGCTTGTATTAAGTTATATCATCCCAAGATACCAGATTTAAGAATGAGGCGTACCGCCAATGCAAAGACAGCTATGCTCATGAGGGCGAGGATAGCTTTTGCTTTGAGACGTTTTGCAATACGGGCCCCCGCTTGAGCTCCAAAGATAGCGCCAATACTAGTAGGGATAGCAATGCTAAATACGATGTGACTTTCAATTAAATGTGTAATAACCCCCACCGTTGTTGATACGGCGAGAATAGATTGACTTGTAGCTGTTGCCATATGTGTAGGAAATCCCATGAGATAAATTAAAGCCGGCACATGAATAAGTCCTCCACCGATACCAAAGATACTGGAGATGAAACCTACAAAGAAACTAATGCTAATACCGATAGGTTTGCTATAGCTCAACTGCTCAAGAGTCAGAGACTCTTCCTTTCGCTCCCCTTTTCTAAAATTTTTAAAACCAATCAATACAGATGCACACAGCATAAAGCATCCAAAGGCAAACATAAAGCCCTTGCCGGAGAACCATCCCGACATTTGAGCCCCTAAAATGGCGCCTGGGAATGTAGCTAAACTAAAAACAATAGCAGCGTTAATGTATACCTTTTTTTGTTTCAGATACGCTATAGATCCAGAAATGGCGTTACACATAACAGAAAAGAGTGACGTCCCTACAATCATGGATGGAGACCACTCAGGGAACCAATACATAAAGAGAGGCACGAATACGAGACCCCCACCGGCACCAATGATGGTACCCAGCATAGCGGCTAAAAAGCCAACTATAGTAAAAAATATATAGAATACCACTATATTATCAAGCACATTAAGACCTCCCATGCCGTTTGAATTATTGTTTCTCCATATATACAAAGGATAGTCCCGTGTCATCTTGTATTTCTCTAACGGCTTTATACCCCATTTTTGTATATAACTTTATATTGATCCAGCTTTTCGTACATGTATATAATACGCGCCGATCTTGGCTGCATTGTTCATCTACGAAGGCTAATAATTTCCGAGCCAGCCCTTGTTGCCGATAGTCTGGATGCACCATCAAGCGACCGACCTCTACCACTCCATCGTCATATTGATAGCGAATACCTCCGATGATTCTTCCCGCATCATCTACCAGTTTATAGGTATGCCATTGGGTGAAAGTAGCTTTAAACTCCTCTTCCGACTCCATCAATGCAGGAACCATTCGACTGCCAATCATCTCCGCTTCGCTTTCAAAGGTAAGCAATTGCAATCGATACAATTCTAATATATCTGACTCAGTAGCGTTCACAATTTTCATAAACTACTCCTAATATATACCACGAATCAACGATTAACTTTAGATATAATGACTAATTTGATTGGAAGAATTCCTTAGCCGCTTTCAATCGGCCACGCTCACAAGAGACTTGCAGTTCATCCCCTGGTTCGAGCTTCACATCACCAAGGGGTACAATGTATGTACCGTTGCGACGAATGCTTACGATGAGCGTCCCATCTGGCAAGGCCAAATCTTGTAGTTGTACATCTGTATAGTTTGCCACTACAGGCACCTTAGTTTGGAAGAATGTTTGTACAGATTCTAGATTGCTTTGACCACTCATGGCTTGTAATAAAGAATCGTAAATCGGTTGCTCTTTTAAAAGCTCCGCCACAAGATAGGCTACGAGCGTAACAATACCGATAGCGTAAATGTTGGAGAAACTATTGGTCATTTCAAGAACGAGTAGAATCGCTAAAATTGGGGTCCGCATAGCGGCCGCTAACATACCACCCATAGCACAAATAACAAATTGCGGTACAAAATCAGGAGAAATGAGTCCTAATGTTGAAAGTAAGCTTTCACAAAAAGCACCTGCAGAGGCCCCTATAACGAGCATAGGCAAAAATATGCCCCCTTGAGCACCACTGCCATAGCAGAAGGTAGTAAGCAAAATCTTGCCTAGCACAATGCCCGCCAAGAGCAATACGCCATGAGATTGAAAGGCAAGCTGACCCACGAGGTCATTGCCCCCGCCCAAAAGGAGCTGCGAATCAAAGCCAATAGCCGCCACCGCCACAAAGGTAAGAGCTAATTTCAAGAACCTAGAACATTTGAGCCAGTCAAAGAACCTCTTGAAAGCAAAAATCATACGGCAAAATAACACGCCACATAGCCCCATGATCACACCCACCATGAGCAGTATCGGAAAATATTCAAGAGGAACCCCTGATGTCACTGTAAAGCCCAGTGCTGGTGTAAGACCAAAGATACTCACCGTAATATAGTTAGAAATCAAGGTCGCCACAAAGGTGGGCACAACAAGATACGGATAAAAGCTTTTATGTACCTCTTCAAAGACGAACATCGCCCCCGATACGGGCGCACTAAAGGCAGCTGTTAAGCCTGCTCCAGCACCTGCAGATGTCAAAATACGCTGTTCTCGTAGCCCTGAATTCATCCAGTAGGACACAATCTTCCCAGCAGAGCCGCCAATCTGTACGGCTGGACCTTCACGACCTACGGAAAATCCTGCAAAGCCGGTCAGTACGCCACCAATCATTTTAGATACTAGTGTCCGATAGGGTTTCATGTCAAAGAGACCTAGCATTTCCCCTTCAATTTGAGGAATACCAGAACCACTAGACAATGGCGCCCACGCGAGCAATCGATCTACAATAAACGCAAAAATGACCATGGCCACAAGCCACCCTATGGCCCATTCCATAGTAATACCATCCATCAGATGCCACCTGATATGCTCCGATTCAAGTATCAAATAGCGGTATGATGCCCCAAAGAAACCTGCAATCACCCCAACAAGGGCCCCCTTTGCAATGAGCTCCGTTAAAAGCACACGATTCATAGACATATCTGCCAAGGTAGAACTACGCTTATTAAATTTCCATAATTTCATAAGATTCTCCTTAGCATTACTATCTAACACCTATCTAAACATCACATGTAACCATCTCAGTGATTTAACGGGTTGAACTAAGCACCTAGTCATTGAATACCATCTACAAAAATCGCTCAGCGCTCAGTCAAACTATCTATTCATATCATTAGTATACTTATGTAAACCCCCATTTTCAAGAAAGGATTATGTATAAAAATAGCTTTCTTACTGAACACGAGGTCAAAGGTCCGAGTCACAAAACAATAGATAGCGCTTTAAACACAAAGCTAGCCACCTCTAACATGAGATGGCTAGTTTTGTTATGTGAGTGTGTAAATATATTTACTCTACATATTCGGAGACATCTGGAATATGTAAAGACACTAATTAAAATATGGATTCATAGATAGCGATGATTTCTTCTAAGGATGCATCTCGTGGGTTACCAGGTGTACATGCGTCATTGAAAGCAGATTCAGCGAGGAATGGAATGTCTTCCCGTTTTACACCTGCTTCGCTAAGGGATTTAGGAATGCCTACGTCGTCAGCTAATTTTTGAATTACATCAATTGCAGCCTGACGATAGGTGCTTTCATCCATTGCATCTACATTCGGAACGCCCATAACACGAGCGATTTCACGATATTTTTCACCTGTAGCAGGGGCATTAAATTTCAATACCGCTGTTAACAGCATGGCACAAGCCTTACCATGGGGGATATCGTACACGGCACTCAATGGATGAGCCATGGAGTGTACAATACCAAGGCCTACGTTGGAGAAGCCCATGCCCGCAATATATTGGCCAAGGGACATAGCCTCACGGCCTGCAAAGTCATCAGCAACGGCACTACGTAAGGAGCGGCCGATAATTTCGATAGCTTTCAAATGAAGCATATCCGTTAGTTCCCACGCCCCTTTTGTGATATAACCTTCTACGGCGTGTACGAGGGCATCCATACCTGTAGCAGCACAAAGACCTGTCGGCATAGACGCGGACATATCAGGATCCACGATGGCAACAATTGGGATGTCATGCGGATCAACACAAACGAATTTGCGATTCTTTTCAACGTCTGTAATAACATAGTTAATAGTAACCTCTGCAGCCGTACCAGAGGTAGTAGTAACAGCGATGATTGGTAAGCAAGGGTTCTTAGTAGGGGCTAAACCTTCCAGGCTGCGTACATCGGCGAATTCAGGGTTCGTAATAATAGTAGCAATCGCCTTACTTGTATCGATTGGGCTACCGCCACCTACGGCTACGATAACATCAGCACCAGCCGCCTTACAAGCCTCAACACCAGCCGTTACGTTTTCGATGGTAGGATTTGGTTTGATACCATCGTAGATTTCATAAGCAATACCTGCCGCATCAAGCAAATCCGTTACTTTAGTAGCTACCTTAAACTCAAACAAGTCAGGCATAGACGTAACGAGGGTCTTTTTAAAGTGGCGATTCTTAATTTCGTTCACAATCTCCTGAATCGCGCCTTGTCCAAAATAGGACGTACCGTTCAACATTATTCTGCGAGCCATATACCTCACTCCTAACAAAACAAACTATACAATAAAAAATAAACCGAAAGAGAATAACTTTACTTATTAATTCTCTATCGGTTTAATAAAATCCTTGAAAGCTCGTTATGTATACACTATATATTTTTCTATTGTAATGATTCTAAATTTTGCTCATTTTCATAAGCAAAATCCGTTTCACCGATTCATCGAGTCGTTCTTTTGAGATTCGACCGTCTTTCACGGCTTTCATAAGGCCATTGTAAGCCTCTTGCATGTGTTCGTATTCGTGACATACGAGCAAGATGTCGCTACCTGCGAGGATGGATTGCACTGCCATATCACCAAAGGTATAGTGTTTTGCGAGGGCACCCATGTCCATATCGTCCGTTACCACAACGCCATTATAGCCTATGTCCTTGCGCAACCAATCCGTAATAATCGCTTTCGATAAACTAGCAGGATGATCTGGATCGATTTGTGGGTACATCGCATGAGACACCATGATTGTATAAGTATTCGGTTTAGACTGTTTAATGAGGTCTACGAATACCTTTGTGTCTTCTGAAAGCAGCATTTCTCTAGATACAGGAACAATGCTTGTGTCCGCGTGCAAGTCTACGTCAGTCTTTCCAATACCGGGGAAGTGTTTATAGGAATACCACAAGCCCGCTTCATCGTAAGCCTTGCCAACGGCACCTGCATAGCGAACGACCTCATCAGGGTTCGTACTAAAGGAACGGCCATAGGTTAATCCTAAGTCCGCCACAGGAGCAAAGTTAATGTTAAAGCCCAAGTCTTTTAGTTCCGCACCAGATTGTTTTGCCAAGGATGCAGCCTGTTCAATAGGTGCCTTACCTAGCTCCTCAGCAGGAGGAACCTTGATGAGCTTATCATCCATGCGCGCTACCGCACCGCCCTCTTGGTCGATGCCGAGGAACAATGGCGTTAAACCAGCGCTTTTACCGGCCTTATTAATATCTGCAATGAGCGTTTTAACTTGATCCTTGGACTCCATATTACGATCAAACAAGATGATGCCACCCACGCGGTACTCGTTGAGCATGAATTTAGCGTCATCATTTAACGTTGTGCCGTGAATGCCAATCATCAACAATTGCCCCACCTTGTCTGCATCGGACATATTAGCCACTAACTTGTCCACCTTTTGCTCTGGTGAAAGTTCGCTTTGTGCCACGGACTCATAGGTCACAGGCTCTGCCTTTGAAGTAAATGGATTATGTAAACCGCAACCCGTTGTGAGTGCTAATGCACCAATCATAGTGGCTGCTACGAAACGTCGAAACATGCATACCTCCCTTAAATCTCTAAAAAGTATTATGTATAGTATATCAAAAAATATAAACGAGCCCAACATAACCAACACACGACAAGCAGCAGTTATAGTACATGCATCTTACAAAACAAAAAGATTGTTACTCGAAAACCCAACGGGTATATCCATTGAGAGAATCAAATAACAATCTTTATATGTTTCATTTTTGTTGTGTAAACATTATAGTTTACATTTTGGATGTGTAAAATGTGTATATTACATTTCGCAAATTAAATTTTGCCTTGCTCTTTCATTTCCGCTAAGAGCTTTACGATACGAGGCCCACAGCCTTTGCCACCGCAAGCGCCCGTGCCAGCACGAGTTGCTTCTTTTACTTGTGGAAACGTGTGAGCACCATCTAAAATGGCTTCCTTAATCGTTTTGCGCGTAATGCTACGGCAAGTGCACACCTTTGTGAGCTTGTCCAGAATCGCCTCTGGCACTTGATTTTCTTCAAAATTCATATGTAATTCCTCATTTATTCACTTGAATATCTATATACTGTATCGATTTTATATATCGATTTACGTGTCGATTTAGTGTATTGATTTACATATCGATGTAGCGGATCAATTTACTCTATCGATAGTATCTAATAATACACTGTAATATTAATATATCGAAAATTTACGATTTCTTTATTTATTATAACACAATTGAGGAACTATATCGATAGTTTTTAATATAAAATCCAAAGAACAGTCAAAAGTAAAATTGTTACTATAAAAAACGAAAAAAATTTACAAATACATTATATGTAAAGATAAGCTAAATCTATCTATAAACTATAAAAAACTACCATAAAGATATTATCTTTATGGTAGAAACTTTCACAAAATATAATTATAGTATGAGCCCAATAATGGCAAAGTAGATTTTAAATATCGTTTGTTGTAATGGACGAATAACCATGGAAATAATGGGTGTGTTAATAAGGATGATAAAGAATAATAAATTAAGCATCCCTAATTGGTAATATCTCATCTGCCACTCTGTAGGCAACCACGGCAAGATAATATTAAAACCAGGCAATGGTGGAAACGGAATCAAACAGAAGATTGATAAGCCAATACTATATAAAATGATATATTGCATAACCATGGCAAGACCTTGGGACTCCATGAGGCCTAATTTTCCAAGGAGCATATATATAAAGGTGAATATGAAGCCTGCTATAAGACCTGCCACAGGACCTGCAAAGGCAAGCAAGCTTATATCACGTCGTGGATCTTTAAAGTAAGATGGATTAATTGACATAGGTTTTGCCCAACCAAAGCCAACAAGAATAATACAGATGGTACCAATTAGATCAAGGTGTGCCATTGGTGACAATGTGAGGCGTCCCGCCAGACGTGGCGTTGGATCACCAAACCAAGTTGCTACCTTTGCCTCTGCATATCCAAAGATAGAAAAAACGATCATAATAGCAGGAATACTTGCTAATATCTGAACCGGATTTAAATCAAACATAGAACTCCTTTATTGTTTAGCTTCCCATGCGGTGTAGCCTTCTTGAATGCAACGAAGGACATTTAAGGTACGAGGATAGCCGATATACGGCACACATTGGGATGCGATGTTAATCAAATATTGTTTACTGTTCCCTACGTTCAAATTACCTTCTACATGAGCCTTGAGTTGAGCTTCACAGCCACCTTGAGCTGCGAGGAAACAGAAGGTAATCATTTCACGATGAGCCACGCTAAGGCCTTTACGCGTATAGTAATCGCCGAACATATTGGCAAGCCATTTGTTGATATGACGAATATCTTCTGGCCCTTCTTGGTAAGAATTGCGCATAGACTCCCCAAAGATTTCCACTTGTTTTTCTACGCCCTTTTCTAGACGAGACTCACTAGTAATAGTGCTGCGAGATGGATCAACAATGGTTTCTCCACGATAGTCAAAAATCTTATTGGTCACCTTAAAGAATGGGCGCACACGTCCGATGCCAAGATAGGGCACCGCTTGATAAATGAGCTCTACCACTTCATCAGGAATAAGGCCAAAGTTAAGTGCTGCCGGTAGCATTAATGCATATTCATCAACAGCGGAGGCGCCTACTAATGTAGCGAGAATGGCTAAGAAGCGATCCTTTGCCGGTACATTACGGCCTTCTTCGGTGATGACTTCATCAAAGGCAAAATTATCAAACAATACTTCAAACTCTGGATCAATATAACCTGCTGGGGCTGCAATATCAGGGAACATACGCTCCGTATAGGCTTGAGCAAATTCAGATTTAGACATAAAAAAACCTCCATAAACAACACTGGTGAAAGCCCAAAAGGAGCTTTCACCAGCAATAGTTATGTAATTATTACGGCACGGGCCATCAGATTATAACGCTGGGAATTCGAAAGTTGTGCCGTATACTTCTTTCCAAGCAGCCATGAACATATTGAACTCATTTGTTCCAGGTTGAATTTGGTAAACTTGACCATCTGGAGCGTAACGATATACAGTATGTAAGCTTGGATGAACAAGATATTTGAACAATGTAGCTTCCCCGTATTGGTTATTATGCATGTTAATTACATTAATACCAAATACGTGGTTACGGCTGCTATCGATACCTTTAAACTCAGATGCTTTATCAAAGAAATACGTTTCTGTACCATTTGCACTATTTGGAACCTCTGGGTAGTTAGCTAACCCATTCCAGTTTGCTGCGTTTGCAACACCACCTACTAATAATGTACCGGCTAATACAAATGCACCTAATAAATTTTTATTCATAATGCTCTCCTTTGTGCCACGAAGGCAAATCACGAATCAGTCATACTCTCACATGACTTGAATACAATACGCTATATGTATAGTATATCACATTTTTAATAAAATTTTTAGATTTCCAAGGTTACAGAATATATGCATATGAGGTTGTATCAAATTAGCCCTTCATGTTCTCTGCTGTTTTTGCATTTGCGTTATCGATTGCTTCTAGCAATTTATTAAGCAACATACGCAATTGACGTGTTTCTTCTACGTCAAATATAGGACCTGACGCTTCAGCCAAGCGGCGTGGTATATGAACCGCTACATCACGTAATGCTTTGCCCGTATCAGTAAGGGTTACCATAACTACGCGTTCATCTTGACGACTGCGTTTGCGTTTCAAGAATGCTTTCGCTTCTAATTTCTTTAAAAGCGGTGTTAATGTACCGGAATCAAGACGCAATACTTGTCCCAATTCCTTAACGGATAAATCACCATATTGCCACAATGCCATCATTACGATGTATTGAGTATATGTCAAATTTAAAGGATCTAAGTGACTACGATATGCATTAACAATTTCCTTTGCCACTACATAGAGTGGAAAGCTCAATTGATTTTCCAATCTTAAATATTCTGAATCAGGAACATCTTCTTTATGTTTGTACCCTTCAAGTACACCAATTTCTGCCATATTCTACCTCCATATGCACACAATTATCTACTAATTAATTGTACACAATTTTACGGTAAACAGTCAACGCAAAAAGCCCACTTTGAACAGATATTTTTAAATTTGTCAATTAATTAATATTTATTTTCTTATTCGTTAAGAATTAGGCGCTTCTATAGAATTTATGGGTAAAAATCATACCATAAAGTTGTTACTTTATTTATAAATTAATTTGATATTAAATTAGAAAGTTATAACTTCTGTTTTCAATGAAATCTTCTTTCGTTGCAGGCCCGTCTCCTAATAAATGACTTAGTAAAAATACGCCCCCTACTAGGTCCTTCCTTGTAGTATAATAAAAGAAATTCTATATCAAAGCTAACTTATAATAGGAGGCCTATATGAACACCTTAGAGTGCATCAAAACTCGTCATAGTACACGTAAATTTAAAGCAGATCAAGTATCTCGAGAACTTATCAATCAAGTCCTCGATTCTGGGCGCCGCGCTCCATCTGGCGGTAATACACAATTAACACATTTCATGGTCATTACAAACCAAGATGTGCTTCAAGAACTAGTAACACTCATTCAAGAAGAATACGGCAAAATGCCGATTACAGAAAATACTTTACCTTACATGGTGAATATCATTAAGATGTCCGCCGAAGGCAAATTTGTATTCCACTATAATGCGCCTGTACTCATCGTATTGGCTAGTAAACCAAGCTATGCCAACAACTTTGCTGACGTGTCATGTGCGATGCAAAACATGATGCTTGCTTGCAATGAACTTGACCTTGGTAGTTGCTGGGTTAACCAAATCCGTCATCTTCAAGATAATGAACGCATCCAAGCCAAAATGCGTGAACTAGGTCTTAGCGAAGACGAAAAAGTCTACGCTAGCCTCGCTATCGGCTACCCAGATCTACCAAATGGTCTTAACCGCCGTGAAATCGAAGCCAAAGGTTATCCTGTAACATATATTGATTAATCAACACTAGAAACCATCGATTTCATACTATAAGTGAAACAAAAGCGCTATCTATCCCACAACTCTATTTGAGTTTCCTTAGGGATAGATAGCGCTTTTTATTGACTATATTATTTTTTAACGCTCATCGATTTAGTAATCAAATCGATACACACACTCCATACTTATATTTATAATGAACTACTATTAAGCCTCAAACACGCGTTTACGAGCTGCGTTCATGAGAACGGAATGATCATCATCTACTATGTAATTAGATTTGTAAGCCCAACGCAACAGTAATGCAGAGTTTGCAACTACGAGAAGGCTCCCTCCGTTATGAACAAGGGCCCCCCACACTGGAGATAAAGTACCAACCATTGCCAAGATGATAGCTACGAAATTCAAAAGCAAAGAAAAAGAAAGATTAATTTTAATGGTAGTCATCATGCGTTTAGATAATGCCACTAAGTGAGGAATTTCCTTTACATTATCGCTGCCGGCGTTGCCAATACGAGAGCACAAGGACAGAACACAACGAGGATGGTTACGGCACGAATGATTTCTCCAGTTACCACATAGGTGCCAACCGCGGCCAATAACGCAATCACTACAATCCATGTGGCCCAACGGTCAGCCAAGCTAACGATTTTCGCATTACCTTGTGTCAATAACAAAATATGTACAATTACTCATATACACCCAAAAGTACAGGAAAAATGCAAATTCAATGAGATTATATTATTCATGCATAGCCTCATTACGCAAATGCATGAACAGTTATTCATATATATATTTGCAAATTGATAATTTTTACATAGAAGATATTCTGATATTTTCAACCTATTCAATACTATTTCACCCTAATTAATGTTATCCATAATTCAGTTTTCTAATAACTATTTATTATAATAAAAAATTAAGTATAGTCGACTACATACCCTACATGGTATTATTACAAATGACATGTTGTAGAAAGGATGTGTAACGATGTCGATTTTCTCTCCTGCTCCTCATATTGAACGTTTACCAGAGGCGCAAATCGATTCCACCTACAAACGTCTTCGTCGCGAAGTCTTTGCAGGTACATTTATTGGTTATGCTACATTCTATTTGATCCGCCAAAACTTTAGCTTGGCTGTTCCGTACATGATTGCTGAGTACGGCTACACCAAAGCGGATCTCGGTATAGTTATGACCATCTTATCCGTAGCTTACGGCGTAAGTAAATTTGTTATGGGTAATGCGTCTGACCGCTCTAACCCAAAATACTTCTCCACAGTAGGTCTATTGCTTAGTGCTTTAGTTATGTTATTATTCGGCACCTTACCAGGTGTTATGAGCAGTATTCCTATCATGTGCGTTCTTGCCTTATTAAACGGTTGGTTCCAAGGTATGGGCTACCCTCCATATGCGAAAAACATGGTAACTTGGTTCTCCCGTTCCGAACGCGGTGCTTGGTGGTCCTGGTGGAACGTTTCCCACAATCTAGGTGGCGGCATCATCGCTCCTCTTGCTACGCTTGGCATCTACCTATTCGGTACATGGCATAGTATCTTCTTCTTCCCTGCCCTTATCTCTATCGTGTTAGCGATTATTACCTTTGTATTGTTGAAAGATACGCCTCAATCCTGTGGCTTACCTCCTATCGAAGAATACAAACACGAAGTCGTTCATACACATACAGAAAATGAAGAAAAAAGTACTTTCAAAGAAATCTTCTACAAATATATTTTGCATAATAAATACTTATGGTATCTTGCGATTGCAAACATTTTTGTATACTTCATCCGTTACGGCGTAGTTAGCTGGGCACCAACCTATTTAACCGCTGTGAAAGGCTTCACAAAAGAAGGTTCCCGTTGGGCTTACTTCTTATACGAATGGGCTGGTATTCCAGGTATGCTCGTAAGTGGTTACTTGAGTGACCGCGTATTCCGCGGCCGTCGTGCTCCAGCTACAATTTGCTTCATGCTATTCGTTATCTTGGCGATCCTCGTGTACTGGTTTAACCCAGCAGGCAATATTCTCATCGATAACTTAGCACTCATCGCTATCGGTTTCCTCATCTACGGTCCTGTTATGATGATTGGCCTTCAAGCGGCGGACATGGTACCACGCGTAGCAACAGGTGGTGCTACTGGCCTTACAGGCCTTCTTGGTTACCTCATCGGTTCTGCCGGTGCTGGTGCTTTCATGGGTCTCATGGTTGACCTCTACGGTTGGGATGGTGGTTTCATTGCCCTCGTTGGTGCATGTATCCTATCCATCGTATTCCTACTCCTCACCCTTGGAGACAAAGGACAACAATAGAATACGTAATGTATAAATACGTACTGTACAACTCACTGTTGTATATACAAAACTCCCCTAGTAATACTTATGATTACTAGGGGAGTTTAATTATTTATACGACGCATAAGGAACCGTTTAATACTTTGAAATTATACACGAGACCAAGTCGCGCCAAGCCATGCAATGCAGCGGCCGTTACAGGATTGATAGATCCTAACACACCAGCACCGATGATGGCAACGTGGAACAAAATGGACACGATGAGTAAGCCCAAATGGCATTGTTTCGCCTCTTTTGAAAGCCCCGCTGTTGGAGAGTTTTCATCTACAAGAGACCCCATCATGAGTGCCACAAGAACGAGTTCCAAAGAGCATGGGCAAAGGATAACTAGCAATGTAATGGTATGCATAAAGTTCTGCGTCAATGCATAGGAACCCATGGAAAGCAACATGACAGCCACAACAATAACAGATGAATAATTGTTGATGCCCTGACGCAAGGCTACAAGCTGTGTAGGCAAGGTCGGCAACATATCATCATCCAATGTATAATGTACGTCGCCCGTAATAAGCTGCTCTAAGAAAAAGCCACCATGTACGATGAGACCTACATAAGCCGCCGTATGGTAATCTCCAATCGCAATAAGAGCCACCATGGCTATCACGATGAGAAAATTAGCGTGAATCTCTAAATGATCCAAAATACTTTGCACGCTGTTAATGAGCAATGGCAAGCCACAAATGATGACCGTTACCCACGCCAAATCAATAGCTGGGTTCATAGGCTCCGTAAGCGCATCTAATATAATAAATAACAAGCCGAGTGCCAAAATAGCCCCCTGCGTACGCAGAGAAACCTGCGCTGATAAAGACTGTAAAAACTTCATATAGACCTCTCTATAAATGAGATACCGGCCTTACTTAATCCGGAAATAAAATACAAAACAATTTATTAAATAGTAAGGTACACCCATGCAATATGACACTAATCTTATGTTAATATCGTACTAATATTAACCTAATAGTAATCAACTACCGATCTGAAGTACCTTTTGTTTCTATTCTAAATTTTATAGTACCCATAGGGGTATATCTATCATGTAAATATTATACAAAATATATAAGTTATATACAAATCAAAATTTTTGATATATGAGAGCCCCCAGTTGTTGCTCTAATTTCATAAATTGTATAAAAAAGGAACGGACCTATCTCTAAAAATGACTTAGCTCGCTTTGTAGGCTATTTTAATAGGTCCTAGTTGTAAGCTCTAATTTCTTTATTAAAAAAGTAGAAAGAACAGGTCCCTAAAAACGACTTAGCTCGCTATGGAGCTCATTTTAATAGGCACTAGTTGAAGAACCTAATTTCATATAAAAGGAAAAGCCCCTATCTCTAAAAATGACTTAGCTCGCTATGGAGGCTTTTAGAGATAGGGGCTTTGACCCAAGGTTATGAAATTAGAGCTTCAACGCCTCAATCCATTCTGCTTCTTTAAATCCAACGAGTACTTTGTCTTCAAGAACCAAGATAGGACGTTTTACAAGCATGCCATTAGATGCTAATAAAGCTAGTTTTTCTTCTTCACTAAGGTTTGGCAATTTATCCTTTAATTGTTGTTCACGGTAAATCATACCAGAAGTATTAAAGAATGCTTTCAAATCCTTGCCAGATTGTGGATACCAAGCAGCGATTTCCTCTGCTGTAGGATTTTCGGACTTGATGTCACGATCTGTGTACTTAATTTTGTGATCATCTAAGAATTTCTTTGCTTTTTTGCATGTTGTGCATTTAGGATATTCAACGAATAACATAGGTTCTCCTTATATCAATATTCAATGTTGTAACAACTTACTTATTTAAGTTAATTTTACCAAATACATCGAAAGTTATCAATCTCTTATTGACAGTCTACGGGGTCTAATGAAGCACAATGTGTAATAGAGGATAATACTTCATCCATACCCTGACTAAGTTTTGCGGTACGCAAATCAACATCCATCTGTAAACACAAGAAATACCCTTCCGAAACACCAAAGTATTTCGCTAAACGCAACGATGTATCTGCTGAAATAGACCGTGTACCATTCAATATTTCTTGAATCCGTGAAACAGGCACATGTATATCCTTAGCTAATCGATATGCAGATAGTCCTAATGGATCCATAAACTCTTCTTTTAATATTTCACTAATGGTAGGTGTAGGAATAAACTTTTCCATATTAATTTCCTCTCTATTAATGATAATCTACAAATCCGATAATCATAGAATCTCTCCTTTGATTATACCTGTTTAACAGGTATAATTCAATAACATATACTTGAATAATAACTATACATAAAATTAAAATTATTCTACAAACAATTTTGGTAAAAAGATTCTATAAAACATTATCTAAATCCTACACTCGCGATGACTCTATTGGCCACCTATTTCGGAATGTAATCAATTTACCCTATCGTCATAATTGAATTAAAACTATCATTAATTCCCACTTCAACTAAATTAATTTTAAAAAGTAAAAAGACCTACATCCTCGACCGTATCATGTATAAAATACATATTAAAGGTTGAGAGAATATAGGTCTCTTATAAAAATCTATGTATTATTTATAATACTAGTTATAGCAAAAATGTAAGCCCCATTGCCACGAAGATGGCTGGCAAAAGGTTTGCAATACGTACTTTACCAGGCCAGATGAGGTCGATACCAACACAGAAAATCAGAATAGATCCGACGTAGGATAGGTTATCGATGGCACTAGGTGTCATCAGAGGCGCTGCAATATGTGCCATTGCCGTGATGAGCCATTGCGTAATACCTACAGGAATAAAGGAGAACAGCGCCCCTTTTCCCATAGAGGATACCATAACCATAACGATAATACCATCGAGGATGCCTTTCAATAATAGCGTTTGATAATTTCCAGTAAGACCGTCTTGTATGGAGCCAAGTACGCCCATAGCACCTACGGTAAATGTCAAAGATGCCGTGATAAAGGCGTGTGTAAACTTTGGATCACCAGCATTACCAGTGCGAGCTTTCACCCAATCACCAAACACGGTAATCCAATGATTAAGATCGATAATTTCGCCGATCACGGCGCCTACGACCATGCTAATAATCATCAATAGCGGCCCCGTTGTTTGTAGAGATCCGTTGACTATGACGAGCATATACTTCATAGCCCCGCTCATACCGAGAAGGAGCACGATAATACCGCTCACAATCATGAGCGTCTGCTTTAAATTTTCTTTCATAAAGCGACCAAACGCGAGGCCACATAAGCTACCAGCTATAATGAGACCAATGTTAATGGCCGTTCCCAAACCAATCATATATTTCCCTTCTTTAATTGTGAAAGTAACACTATCAGTTTACTTTAGTATAACAACTACATCGAAAGAAATCAATTTATATGGTATAAAATATATACTATGAAATTGGATTAATTAAAGATTCTTTAAGACCATACATATAGCCTGTTTAATGCTGTTATAGAGCTCCCTAATACAGTATTGCTCCTCTTATAACATTATATACAGCAAAAAGCCTCTACCCAATAAGGTAGAGGCTCTGTATAGTTTATAGCGTTGAGAGAGAACTAATGATAGACCCGCTTAGGAGAGAGAGAGTATATGTGTTTATATAAAGCGGGCCAACATGAGATGAGTCGCTATCGCCTCATCGATTTTAGTGTACACCCAATTCCACATAACAACAAATTCAATTATGTAAACTCAATCATGCGCAAAAACTATTGTTAACTAATCTCTGCTTATCTCCCTTAAGCTTCATCGTCTACAGGTAAACGTACGATATCTGCTGTTTTATTAATCTCCTCAAAGCAAGGGCAGTCTTTACCGTGATCATTGATGAGACCACTGGCTTGTAGGTGTGAATAAATTGTTACAGGCCCTACAAACTTAAATCCCCGTTTCTTTAAGTCTTTGCTAATCCGCGTGGATAGACCATTTTTAGTAGGGAAATGCCCTTCAGGATGGTTTTCATAAATAATCGTTTTATGATTTGTAAATCCCCAAATATAGTTACAAAACGAACCAAATTCAGATTGAATACGTTTAAAAGCCGCAGCATTATTGATAATAGCTTCAATTTTAGGACGATGCTTAAGCATCCCTTCCGTCTGCATGATGCGTTCAATATCACTTTCACCATAAACAGCCACCGCATCAATATCAAAATGATCAAAGCATTCTCGAATGATATTTCGTTTATTCAAAATCATAAGCCAACTGAGGCCACATTGGAGACTTTCAAGACAAAGATGTTCAAATTGATGTTGATCATCATGAATTGGTCGGCCCCACTCGTAATCGTGGTAATCCTGATATAAAGGCGTCGTCGGCCATTCACAAATCGTCATCACACACCTCCATGAGCCCATACGAGGACGTCATACATGAGCGCTACTACAAGACCCATTACGAGATGACCACCCACGTAAAATGGCACCAAATAATAAATGAATAAAAGTAAGGAATGCAAGGCTTTACGAAGCCATACAATCGGAGTAGATGTGTCGCCACCTACCTTACTATCAAGCCAATTATGGACGGCATAAATAGGTGTTCCTAAACGGCGAATCCAGTCCGGAACACGTACCCCAGGATTCAAACCAGGGCAATAGAAGATCACCAAGGGCAACGCCACCACATCAATGACGAGCAGTATGGTTAGCATAAAAGCGAACCAATCTAATTCGCCTTCCCATGTAAAAGGCTGTGCCATGAAACGGGCACCCCACAAATAGGCCTTGTATACGATATACGGTTCTAATAGCCATAATAAGGGCTTCACTACACTCATGAGACTACCTACACCAAACAAAAAATAATAAAAACTACGCATTTGCGTAGTCATTTCATATATACAACATTCCGATTATATCGACTGAATACTAAGGATATAGTGATTTTCTAGGTTAGAAAATCACTTCATACACACCATTTTTTAGTCCTTACATACATCGATTTTCATATTAATATTATATCAGATTTTACAGTTCTTGTGGGATTATATTTTATAAAAATTTTATCAATTTACACTATTTATAGTACTGATTAACAAAAGAAGTCACTATATAAGCCATTCATTACACTTAGCTTTTGTATACTTATTTTTCATCGATTTTATAATATATTTTGATGAATACTTGAATCAAGATAGCCATTTAGTTATATAATTATACTTAATAACATAACCTATGGATTACTACAATACCAATAAATACGAAAATGGGAGCGGGAGATACCACCATGACTAAACTACCACTATTAGCGTGTGCTTTCATCATGAGCACTATATTATCACCAATAGGAGCCATCGATGTTAATATTCCTGGTGCAGATTCTAAGATTTCCAAGGATGCCTACATAAATTACCAAACCACGAACCCTGATATTGAAAAGGATGTAGCAAACTATGTGGAAACATTAAAAGCAACTGACAAGGCTAACGGTATTAGTAAAAACGAAATTGAGTATACTAAAGCAGCCTCTATATATCGCGGTCAACATTACCATAATACAATCATATCCATTCACGATAATTACAACCAAATTCGGCTTTCATTCCCTGTAGCGGGCATAAAAAGTGATTATCATATAGGGCGTTACAAAAATCCGAGTCGAACCATTGAGGACTATCGAGTGTTAACCGATAACGGAAGTCTCAATTTAGAAATTGACTACGCAGATTTTAAAGATTACGACTGGCGCAACACCAAAATAGCTTATGAAAAGCTAACAGACAAAGACGTCCGTAATTTCTTGCAAGCCAATGCGAAACGAAAGTCCTCAAAACACGTTTCTGATATAAAAGGCACTGTATTTTCATATCCTACTGTTACCTACAGCACTTGGGATAGCATGAAGATGCCACACCTTAAAAACGGTAAAAAAACAACGCTCACCATCGACACGATTAATTTTAAATTTAAGGGCTATAACATGCGTTATCCTTTATATCACGCAGGGTTTGTCTATTATGATAACAACCCCGTTCTGAACAAGGTTCCTACAGATAAATTATTGGCTAATTATGTACTTCCCTCTGTACAAAACCTAAATGAATTAAATCAATATTCACGCATAGAAAGCTTAAACGGTGTACAATACCGTGTACCAAAAGACGCCATATACGAAGGTGAAAGTAAGGGCACCGACCACCAAGATATTAGATACTACAAAAAAGGAGACATAACATTCTTTATTTCTACTGACAATATTCCTAAAAACCCATATGCGCATGAACTTGTTATAAACGGTCATTACAATTTTAAAACTGATTTAAATACGTTCTGGGATATTTACCGTTACCATCCATCAGCATCAGACTATATCAATTACTCAGTTGTATGGAACAATAACATCCCTGGTCTAACCATACACAGCTATGAACCTAATAAGGATGATCACATTCTAAACTTTAACTCCTATGATGGCATATATAGTTTTACTTATACTATCTTCTATCCAAGTTTTTTAAGTGCTGAGGAAGTTCAAAAATTACGGAATATGATTGAGTTCTTTGATTCTACCAATAATCCTAATTTTAAAATGCAAGAACACGTTCTATTTCCATAAGCATAGACGATCTATATCAACACCATTATAAAATAGCTTTCATAAGCATTATATTATACAAATATATAAATTAACTAACAAAAGTCGAGCAACTAAACGATAGAAGCTCGACTTTTTTAGTACTAGAAAACTAAAATATACTTAGTTAAGATACAGCATTCACGGTATCCCAAAGAATTGTATGTATGTCTTCATTTGTTATGTGGACAGACTAGCCCTCTATGGCGTCAACTACTTCGCCGATGTACATATAATGAGGTTCCCAACGATCCTTACCAGCTTGGGTATACATGGACGGATTCGCTGCATAATATTCCTTTACATGGGCTGCTAAATGAGATTCGTCAAATTGATGTTCATACAGTTTTTTACATACAAATGTTAACTCTGCTTCTTTGAAAGTCACCCCATTGCCTGCCGCAACTGGTGTTAGTCCAGAATTTGCCACCTTATTTTCATCGCGACCAGAATGAGAACCTAAATAACCAAGAGCCTTGCGATAGCTTTCAGGGAAGAAACTAACTGTAAAGGTATCATATTTAGCCATAAACTCTTGAGTGTAACGGGCCGGATGGATGTACACAGTCACCGTGGATATATCGCCACCATTAGGGCCCCATATGTTGCCCATACTGCCCCAACTAACCGTACAAGTGTTGAAGTCATCAGGCGTCCCAGCCGTAACAAGAGCCCAACGATCTTCGAACATGGTAAAAGCTTTATAATCCTTTGTTTCAAATGGTTTCATAATGACCTCCAGTTTATCTCAATTTGACGATATAAATCTTTACCCCTATAATATAGGTAGATAGTCAGACGAGTAGTTGCGTCAGGCTCATCTCTAATAACATATAAACATGTAGAAATGGCCTTTTCGTTTTATCTAATTTCCGAAGAAACGAAGGGCTATTTGTCTTTTCCAAGACAAATAAGCGCTATTAATGCCCCAAAAATCCCGTTAATAACGGGATTTTTTATTCCCAATGTATATATATTCTCCAACAAGCAATAAAACTCCTCTTTGTATTTTCCCCAGTTTTTATGGATAATTAAACTATACTTGATATATGCACCGCAAGTAGTAAGGGTGATTTAGTATGAATCTCTAGATAGTGTAAATTTTTGGAGGTGTCATATGGATTCTCTGACTATTATTTGGGTTATTGTTTGCGCCTATTTATTACTGAATTTATTAGTCGGCGTGTATTGTCATATTCGTGTAAAAGATAGTACTGACTATCTACTCGCAGGTCGTCGTATTGGGGTTCTTATGACGGCAGGCACATTAGCAGCTACGGAAATCGGTGGTGGGAGCACCGTAGGTGTAGCAGCGAAAGCGTATGGTTCTTGGGGTTTATCTGCAGGTTGGTACGTTGTATCTGCAGGGATTGGCGTTATTCTCGTTGCTTTCATCGCACCGCTCTTACGGCGTGCCATGGCAACCACAGTGCCAGAGATCATCGGCCGTCGTTTCGGCGCGTCTAGCCATCTCATTACTTCCATTCTGTCCATGCTAGCAACGATCACACTAGCAGGCGTACAGATTACAGCAACTGCAACCATTATTAGCGTTCTCACAGGACTTTCAACAGAGCTCGCAATCCTCATCTGTGGCGCGGTACTCGTAATTTACACCATGTCCGGCGGTATGTGGAGTGTAACGATGACGGACGTTATCCATTTCTTCGTTCTCGTTGGGGGCTTCTCCCTCGCTGTGCCGTTCGTATTGCACAATGTGGGCGGCTGGGAATCGGTAGTGGCGAAATTGCCACCTGAACAGTTAGGATTTACGAAGGTTGGTTGGAAAACCATCATCGGCCTTATTATCATGTACTTTATGACCTTCTCCACCGGCCAAGAGTCCGTTCAACGGTACTTCGCAGCGAAGGATGAAAGAACGGCCGTTCTCGGTTCTATCATTTGTGGCATTATCATGGCTCTATTCGCCTTTGTTCCTGCGGTTTTAGGCCTCGTAGCATTGTCTGAATTCCCGAACATCGAAGCGAACAATGCGGTGGCAACGGTAGCGCTTAACCTCATGCCTCCTGTAATGGCAGGCTTCGTTATGGCTGCGGTCGTGTCGGCTACGCTTTCATCAGGCGCAGGCGACCTCTTAGGCGCCGCTACTGTATTTACCAAGGATATTGTGGAACATCATTTTGGTAAAAGCCTCACTGACGCTCAGCTCACAAATTACAGCCGTCTGTGCGTGCTATTCCTCGGCATCATCGCCATCATCATCTCCCTCGTAAGCAAAGCCATCATTCCGATGCTCGTATTTGCTTTCACCATGAGATCCGCTGGCCCATTCGCTGCATTCCTACTTGGCCTCACTTGGAAAAATGCAACAGCTGGCGCCGGCATTTGGTCCATCGTGCTCGGCTCCATCGCAGGCGTGTACTGGGAATTCGTTGGCAACCCATATGGTATCATGTCCATCATCTTCGGTTCCATCGTGAGCCTCATCGTCTTTGTGGCTGTGGTATTCATTGAACGATCTATGGGTAAACCACCGGCTCCTCCGGCTATACCTGATGATATAAAAGAAATATAAGCAGTTTGTTATAATCTGTGACTTAATAATAAGCCTAAAAGTACTATAAAATTACAATTATAAAACCAAAAACTCCTATCGGTGAAAACCAATAGGAGTTTGTCTTATTTTACAACGACATCATCAAATTGTGTGCCATACACACATTCATCATAATTTGACGATATATAATAACCTCACTATAATATAAGAAGATAGTCAGACGAGTAGCTACGTCAGGCTCATCTCGGAAAATATAAGATTTTGAGAAATGGCCTTTTCGTTTTATACTAATCTCCAGATTAGTGGAAATGAAGGGCTATTTGTCTTTTGTAAGACAAATAAGCGCTATTAATGCTCCAAAAGCGATAACCACAGTTATCACCTGTAATAAGAGCATGATTAATTCATAATCACTCATAGGCTTATCCCTCCCTTCAAAAACGAAGAGAGGCCCAACCTCATCTAACTATCCTAAGTCTATTATAGAACGAACTAATATACGATACAATAAGTAACGAATAATAGGAATATATAGATAAATGTAGTAAAGGGGCTGTAACAGAATGTGTTAAAACCACATTCTGTTACAGCCCCTTTAATATTAACGATAAATTAAAAATTTTAACTCATTAATTTGTTCAAAGATTTTAATTAATACATCAACAACTATACTATTACCTGCAAGACGTTCTAATCGTTCACGAGAATAAAGCTTCTTATTTTTTTGTAGTTGAGGGTTGTATTTCAGTATTTTATTATAATCAGACTCATCAAATCCCATTAATAGGAAGCATTCTCTAGGAGTTAGATTTCGATAAGGGCTACCTCCTGTACGATGTTCAGGAAATTCAAGAATACCAGCGTTGGGATGTCGATCTTGTTTAGTCGTTAAAGTACCAAGATATTCATTAAAACCTGTGGGCTTATTAAGAATATCATTACCCTCATATATTTTACGACGAGATGGTGTATCGTTAGGATTAGAAATATTTGCCTCTTCTTTATAGATTGGATTTGAGTAATCCATTCGTAAAAAACGCTCAAGCTTTTTCGGCTTTTTCTTAGCAATTTCTTCTAAATCATTATCTTTAAAATATTGCTCTACGAAAGTCTGAATATCATTATTCGGTAATAAAACACTAACCATAAAGGTCCTTACACGTCGCTGCGGGCTACCAAAATTAGATGCATCTAATGTATATACTTTATTGTAATAACCTAATCGCTCTAGCTGATTTTTCCAATCATTAAAATTAGATGCATGTCTCTTAGAAAGAATATTACTAACATTTTCCATCAATAAAAACCGAGGCAATTCTTTTCCGTTCATTTGAATTGACTCCAAAATTCTTTCAACTTCCCAAAGTAACCCTGACCGATTATTCGCATCACGATCAATGCCCGAATGATTATTATGCCAAGCACCACCAATAGACAAATCTTGGCAAGGAAAAGAATACGTTAATACATCAACATCACTCGGGAAAGTAAGATGATCTACCTTTTGAATATCACCTAAATTACGAGTTCTATTATATGCAGCCCATATAATTCGCAATACTTCTACTGACCACGCCTTTAAAGCAATTCTAGAGATAGGATTCTTACCATCACTACTAAGATTGAGTGGAACTAATCGCTCTAATAACTCTAGTTTTGTGAGATTCTTATAAGGAGTTATATCTGGAGCACCATTATGTATAAAATCATAAGCAACAAAAGCTGATATATCCCATTCCAATATATTAACCACTTTATAGTCAATGCCTAATTTTTTTAATGCTTTAGCCTGACTGCCAATGCCACTAAAGGCTTCAACTACATTTAACATTAATACTACTCCTTACTACTATATAACTTATTCAGGGAACCCTTCTGAACGGGCACGGTCAAGAGTTTCTAAAATTTTAATACATTGTTTAGCACTTGGGTACCATCCTTTAGTATTGATTTTTATAGCACAATCTATAAAATCTATCTCTTTTTGAGTTAACACGTAATGGTTACTATTCCAACTTTTTAAATTGTACCATAAAGATGCTTTTATCTTAAAAACCTCAATCATAGCCAGATCTTCAGTCCACTCCGTCGTATTAGGTCCTTCAGCTATTAGCTCAGAGGTCAAGACTAATTCATCAATGAAATCTCCTTCTAGAGAAAAAGGCATCATTTTAAAGCGGTCCCAACAATTAGTTTTTTTAGCCCATTCTGTAACATTTTGTACATCTCTACTATCATCAATCAAATAGTCATGTGTGAATTTTGTCAAAATTTTTAACTGGTTACGCATCGCTAAACTAATATTTTGATTTTTCCAGATATAGTTAAAATTAATAGACTTACCTTTATAACGTTTTTCTATAATATCAAAAAGCTTACTCAATGTATAGGCTACGATGTTCGCCTTATAACTACCATACCATTCTGAAGACTTTACAACATTATCAGTCTCTCTAAATAAAATTTTATAGCAAATTAGCTCTTTAAAATAACTTGGTCCAAAATCTTTAGGATTACGGTCCCATACCTTAGAGATATCTTCCATAAAATGAACAAAAGCTTTTTGCCCCCCGGCACTAGCTATATGTGGGCGACTTGAAAATATATTAACAAGTTTTGCCAATTCAGTTTTATCAAACTTCTGTTTTTTAGGATATTTTGCTTCAAAATTCTTTTTAGTAGATACCGTAGCTTTATGCGTTTCTTGAGCATATGATCCACGCGCACGCTCATAGTACCAATATGTACCAAACTGTTGACCATGTAGAGCAGGAACACTAGTTGTTTTCGACAATTGCTCAATTCTAACATGATACGGGTGGTTAGCAGATAAATCGGCTTCATTTACTTTATTCTGACTATTAGCATATCTAGAAATATTGGCAACGAGCTCTGCCGAGTTTTCATCTGTAACTACAGAAATCTTCATCGGTACATAAATATCATTAATATTTTTTTCTAAATGTTCTTTTTTGTCTAAAAGAGCTGATGCCAATGACGCTGTAGTTTGTCCACCATTTACAATTTGAAGATTTTGACAGGATATTAATATTGGAGTACCATTATCACTATCAATTTTGATAGAATCCGCAGTACATGTAATACCATTATTATATGCAAAAAACTTATTAGGTTCTTTTATAATAGTATTTCTGATACCTTTATTAACTTTCCCTCTAATTTGTAAAAAAGAGCGCACATTACTCTCTAATAGTTTAGCCCCAAACTTATTATATAGTTTTGCTAACACAATGCCTGGAATACAGGCCATATAACCTTGATAAGCTTCACCACTTGTAACCGATAAGCAAGGAATTGGTTTATCGCTAAATTCACTAAATTCTATCTCATAATCTTCCTTCAAAGTTAAGTTTTGGGATAGTTCATATAATCTAGCTATATCCCATACATGATATTCTATAGGAATATCTCCGATTTGATCTGCTTCAAGAGTTTTAATACGAGTAGACATCTGATTATTAGTAAAAAGATAAATTTTATATTTTTGAATATCAAAAACATTATTCTTTATATCTAATGCCAATCCATATCCTGGGGAACTCTCCTCCGCATGACTAAGTATATAGTCAATATCTTCAAGAAAATATCTAGCACGTTTTACTATTGTGTCTATCTCTGTAGCTGTAACTACATTATCATCATGACGGTAATCTACAAGTGCTAATGACATACAATTGGATAACTCACCATAAACATATCCATCTAACTGTAATCTATGTTGACGATAGCCTATACCTTCATATTCAACAATTTGAAATTCAGATTCAAGTTCATTATCTCCTAATAAACCAGATGCAGCCTCTAAAAAAGCTGCTTTCGTACTAACACCAGTTCCATATACACTCGTCTTAATCTCTTCATCAAAATCTTGTTTATATTCTACTAACCCCATAATATTTACTCCCTAAGAAATTTTAAACTCGGAAATAGAATCTAAATTTAGATTATAAGAAACCGATGTAATAGCCGTAGATATATCATTACGTTTAATTTTGGGGAACCCATCAGTAACACTAAAGTAATCCTTACTGATAATTCTAAAATAAACTTCATCAGCTTGACTTGAACCATATCCAACTAATAATAAATTCTCTCTAAATTTATTTAATAAAAGATCTTCATTAATATTGGCATCAATTTCATCAATAACCATTGTTAAAGATATAGCTTTGCTATCATGAACATTTGATTCTTGTACAGTTACAACAACGAGCTCTCCTTCACTAATGTCTGAATCTAATTGTTCCAAAGAGGAAATTCTTATATCTCGTTTTCCTAAAATAGTAGACTTAACCTCAAGCCAACTATCTAAAAGAATAAAGTCTTGCTTACCACCTTTAGGACCTTGCCACATTTCTAAAGCTTCTGATACTCCATACTTTGGAATTAAATCTTCTTTTAATACTAATAACTCTGCCATCAGCCCTTGTTGTTTTAATGGCCCAAACGAATCTGGCACCTTAGAAAGCAATTGTTGCCAATGCTCATATCTATGACATAAGGTTTCAAGGGCCTTCTTTTCAGATTGACTAAAATCAATAGCTTTTATAATGTCTCGAAAGATATATTTAAACATATCTTTACTGCTATCACTTGAAGATGTCAAACTAAATAAAATTTGCCATTCATCTCTATTAGGATTGTACATTTTATGTACAGATATCAATTTAGTCGATAATAGAGTTTTAGGCTCATATTTACTTATAACACTATATACACGATAGCCATTAGCATTATCCCCTTTATAAATTCTCAAAGGCCATTCTGGATTTATCAATCCAACTTCAACTTGTAATTCTTCCCCATTAATCATCATCTTCTCCTAAATCATCAACTTCAGATAACATATCATCGTCTATGTCATAATATTTTTGAAGCCATTTTACGTTAACCTTATATTTATAACTAAGAGCTTTTGGTTCACGAAGTTTAGGTATACCTAGTGCAAGACCTACCAAAGGTTGATCTTGAATAATATTTTCAGAAGATTTTAAATCTATTAAATAAATAACCAATAATGGTCTCCGCTTAAATCCTAGATCAAAGAACCTACTATCTGGTATGGTTACTTCAGAATAATCAGTTTTTGGATCACTGTCCGCTAACAGTTTAAAAAAGGCTTTATACTCTTTCTCTGTTAACCCACTAGATACAACACCTGGCGACCCCAAACGTCTGGAATTTAAAGCAATCGTATCTCTACATATATTAGCAGCAGTACGCTCTGTAACACGGATTTTTTCATCAAATATATCAAATTTACGTTTAGATTTACCTTGAGCAATTGCAATATCCCAACTGTCAAGAAGCTCATCTGTACTTTCTTCAAGTAATTTTGCAATTTGGCGTGCATCAAATTTAATATTCTTAGAATGGGTATCTATATTTCTCAAAAACTCTACAATATAATCCTTCTTAACACGTAAAATTTGTTTAGTAGACTTATTATGCAATGATTCCGTTTCTGGATTAGCTAATTGATATCCTTTGATTTTTAAAAACTCAAAAAATTCTTTTACTTGTATAACATTACCATCTATTGACTGTTGGCTTCTAGAGAAATAAGGTGTTTCAATATAATTTCCATTAAGAGAAATATCTACTTCATAATCACCTGCACTCCGCATTTTATTTCGTGCTGTTACAATTAAAGCTCCTTCACTTGAACGTACTTTAATACCAACATCTATAGGCTTATATTTTTTATCATTTATACAGCGACGGATTTCATCTCTAAGCTCATCTGTTGCATCTGAAATATGTTGATACCAACTATAGGATTCACCAGACATCCAAACTTGACATATGTCCTCGTAATTATGCCTATATCCAAACCAACGCCCCATTTGCATTAATGTATCATACATAACAGAATTTCTATAAAAATAACTTACACAAAGTCCTTCTAAAGTTAATCCTCTTGATAAACTTAATCCACCAACAGCAATTATACGTAATCCCTTTTCATATACTTTATAATCTAATAATCTTGATGCATTTCCACCATTTATAGATTCTACTTTAATATTTTCAATAGATTGAATAAGTTGTTTCTTTATTGTCTCCCAGTTTATTTCACTATTCTCTTTATATTTTCCTGGCAATATAAATTCACTATTATATACATCATATAGAAGCTGAAGTAAAGGATACTGATTATAAGAAGGTAATAATATATAATTTTGAATAACATTTTTCACATTAGAAATAAATATGTTAATTCGATCACTAAGTTCGTTTTGAATAGCAATAAACCGACTTACATTCACCAACATTGAGCGATGTGATGTTATATTACCTCTTAAATCTCTAATTGCATTAATAATAAAGAAAGAAAGTATTGCTTTTTTTAATGATAGTGGTAACTCATAAGGAACTTCCGCATCTTTTTTATGTTTAAGGGGAAGATATTGTTCAAAATCATCAATTTCCCTATACATAGATTTATATTTACCATTTGCTGAATAAATCTCCCTAGCACCAATGTAGTTACTTGGGGAATCTAAAACATATATATAATCACGAGGAAATAAATCCGCATTATACATATCTGCTCCATTACTAGGTTCTATAAAAACATTAGCATATGGTGTTGCTGTATAGCCAACATAACTAGACCTTGCAAATAATGACAAAATTTTTCTTATATATTGGTTAATTGCAGTAGGACTATTATCACTACTATTAGTGTTGATAGATGCATTATCTGCTTCATCATCAATAAACAATAATGAATGATTAATTTTACTGTCTATTGCATCAGTAGTCTCCCTTCTAAAGTATTTATATACTCTATCTAAAACAGTCTTATTCTTTTTTACAACTAAAATTAATGGACTTGATATAGAATCTAATCGAATATTAGAATTAATAAGAGTTGTTTTATTAAAATCTTTAATAGTAGATGTTAATGCAACTGCATTGCGACTTGAATCTTTTCGGCCCACACCAATTAAACTTCTACGTCCTGCATTACGTTCTAAATCAGAGGTATTATCACCAATAAACCCCTCATCAACTCGAGCCTGTGTTTGTTTTCTAAGCTTTTCAATTGTGCCAGTCAAAAGAACAATTACTTTATAACCAGCATCAGCAGCTTTATTAATTACAGAGATATAATTGGCGGTTTTTCCAGACTGAACATCCCCTATAACAAGCCCTTTTTTTGCAAAACTTATATTTTTTTTAGGATCTCCAAGCAAATTAACTATTGATGTTGTAGAATTATCAATTGCATCAACTACATACTTTGAAAATCCTAGATCAGTAGACAAATACTGTTTATACCGCCCCCAATAAGAATCTGTTAAAGGTCCATTACTATACCAATCTTCAAAATCTGAATCTTCAGAAATAACCCAACCATCATTCATAATAATAGAATATTTATGATGTAATGTTTTTCTTATCTCTTCAAATTCCTCAGGTTCTAGATTACAACCGGGTAACATTGTTATTTCTTTAATTTTTGAATCTAAATACTCTTCTGAAAATTTATCAGGCTCATTATCACCTGATAAGAGTGCATCTAAAACATTAAGTATCTTAATTTTCTTTTGCTCATCCATAAATCACTTATACCCTTCCATTTATAATTAAGCATTATTAGCAAAAAAGTCTATTTTCTCTAAAGCCTCTATTAACTCTTCTCGACTCATAGTATCGAAACTAGATAAGTCCTGAAAAAGCTTACGCGCCTCATCTGAATAATCTTTATCAAATGTTTCTTCATTTTTAGCAAGTAAAGTATATGCAGCTTTAAACGGAACTGTAGCTTCTATAAGCTTTATAAGTGCTTTAAATTGTTTTGCTTGATCTGTAGATAAAGATTGTAAAAAGGCTTTGTAAATAAGAAGTTTCTTATTGATTTCAAAGAAGGTCTCTTCCTTTGTTTCCCGCAATTCCCATACATGATCATGCTTATCATTAATTAGTTTATTCCCTTGATGAGTATATACACGTTCACTAGAGCCTATAGCACGCTTTACAATGAACTTTAAGTTTTGTTTGATCGAATTAGGTAAGCTAGCAGTGGATTTTTTTATATCAATATCCCAAATATGGTCTAACGAATTAGGTATATCTACTCGGATACGAGCTAGTTTATTTAGCTCATTTTTAGTATCAAGTCTAAACCAAGTTCCCCAAATGATTAAACGATTATTTCGATAAACATATATCCCTTGTTTATTGCGTAAATCATCAAGTGTGCCTAATAAATTAATATCTTCTGGACTTAATTTATTTATATAAGGCAAAATATATGGTTTTACCCTAATATTATGGCCTTCTAAATCAATATATTCTTCTGATAAAGGCTGTGTCCCTGGATGTCTTATTAAGAATGGGTCTTTAGCTGCTAACGGACGGTAATTAAATCTTAATTCAATAGGACTTTTACTCGTTTTATCTAAGAAATTATGATAAATAAGTTCTAAGTGTGATCGAGCAATAGATATTTTTTCATCAAATAATGTATCCGGTTCACTAGCATCTTCAAGCATCTTATCGAAATCTTCCCAAATAACAATAGTGCCTGACTCATAATTATTAAGCTCATCTAAGATTCTAGGAATTGCTGTATTATATTGATTTATCATTTCATCATAATCATAAACCTTTAATGACCAACCCTGTTGCTCAATTATAAAATCTAGATCCCATGATGCTGCAGATATAGTATCATTCTTCTTACTAATAACAGTTAGCTTTCTACATTGTGATAGAGAAGCTGTTTTTAGACCTAAACCGAATCGTCCCAAATCTGATTCAACACGTTGGTCATTTACATTCTTACTACCATAACGCATAGCTATAATTAATTCATCTGGAGTCATGCCACAACCATCATCTAAGATAGCTATATATCTAGGCTCAATACTAGAAAATCTAACATCTATATGTGTAGCACCATTACCAATACTGTTATCAATAATATCTGCCAATGCAGATTCAAATGTATATCCGATAGATCGCGTCGATTCAACTAAAATATCTGCTCTAGGCTCAACTACTTGAACATTCATACCTTATGCCCCTTATATGAAATTTATAATACCGGTTATAATTACTCTCATTCTATCATAATTTATGATTAAATTCATATTATATTCATGCAACAAATGTGATTTTAACAGAATAATTGCTTATAAATTTGCTCAATCTAATTATTACTTTATATATTATTATATAAAATACGTATTTTTTTACTCATGCAATTTCAAGCATTATGTGAAGATTTTTTCATCATTTACACACAAAAAACCACCCCTAACTAGGGGTGGTTCTATTTTTAATATCTACGTTTTATCTTTGCTGCTCCAGCAGTTTCGTTTATTTTCTTATACGCCTATCCTCCTTTCCCAGATTTCTCTCCACCCTCCTACTTCTACTTTCACCATCCAACGAATTATCTCGTTAGGTCTCTCCAGGCGATAAATAGTTCGGCCACGACTTGAGGGTTTTGGCTGAGTTTGATGCGGGCTAGCATTTTTCGCACGTAGTTGCAGTGTTCTAGCATCGCTTCATTCAGTTTGTGTTTGACATGACGCGGGGATTGGTACACCAAAATCGGTGCAAAGTCCGCCACATGAATATAGCTCGTATCCGGTTCCGGACCTTCCGTAACGATATATTCATAGGGTATAGCCACATTAAAGAGGCCGTATACCACGTCCTTGCCGATAGGGCGGCGACATTTAATATGCGCAAAAGTTAGATGCGGACCATAGGTCTTAGGCGCGGTATAGCTGCTACGTCGACCATCGCTGGTCATGATGTAATTGGGCCTCAGCCCTTCCTGCATCGCAAGCTCTCGCGTAATCGTTCGCATCGGCAGATGGACCATTTCTTCGCGTCCATCCACAAAATAGCACTTCGTACTGTCCCCACCACTAGGTTGATAGGTAGGAATAAAACAAACAATATGATTCTTTGGATTCGTGTAAATCAAATCCAAATCTTCTCCCTTAGATAGCCGAGCGGCCATCAAATCTGTTGGTTTATCATCTATTGCCATGGAATCCTCTCCAATCTAATCAGGAACATTCCTTTCAACAATACAATGAACACGTGTTCTGTGAAAGCAGATTAGCATGCTTTAATCTGCTGCTGACCTTATTGTATATCAGTCTGTATAATTTGTAAATATATATACAAAACTATAGAAATTTACGTATAATTAAAGACTTTATGATCTTGTAAAAGTTAACTATACCTTGATGTGTCATTATTTTCTCATTTAAATTGAGAATTGCATATTTTATGTATATTTGTTAATCGAGATTAAAAGAAATATGCAATATATAGAATATAAATAAGAAATTAAATTATAATAACTAATGTACACGCAAGTCTTCAAAGTCCGTACTCAAATATCTACGCAGCTTTCGAATGGCTCGTTCGTGACGCCGTTGGATGGCTTGACGGCTGCAGTTCAACTCTTCACTAACCGATACCAAGCTTTGACACTCACCATAGACACGGCGCAGTAGGTCCTGTTGATTAGGAGATAGTCTGCCTAAAGCCCACACTAGACGAGCTCGTATCCTATGCTCTTCGTCGGCACTCATCACCATATCCGCCACATTCTCGCCAGATGCGAAGATATCCATACCAAAGGCGGCTTCTCCATCATCGGTGGTGCGATCTGGGATGTGAATTTCACGGCGATAACGCAATCGCTCCCGTTTCCAGTACCTCATGTAACCGTACATGATACCAGCTTTCACAAAGCCTGGGAACGGTACGGGCCCTTCCAAATCAAAGCTATAAATCGATTCTATGAGGATGGCCCAAAGATAGCTCTCTACGTCCTCGCGGAATTCGCGGTTTCCCATGCGATTCGTATAGTGCAAGATAAGCGGTCGATACCTGCGACAGAGCTCGATTTGTGCCGCATCATGACGAAGCTCATCAACGGACCACGGTTGATACCCTACCGTCTGAATCCTCATATTCGGCTTTTGACAAATGGACACGAGACTCTTGTCCGACAAGGACGATAAAACTTGATGACCACAGACGAGGGTCTGTAATTTCAGTTTCTCTGGAATACTTCGGCTAGACTCATCAGCTTTCGATAATAAAGAATGAGATGGTAATGCCTGTGTTTCTAATTTTTTTGACTGATAGTTGTCATGTTGTAAGTTTGCAGTTTTAATACATGTTCTTTGTACTAAAGGTTCTTCGTTGGTATATAACATAAATCCCCTTTCCTGCCATGGCATAGCGCTTATGTACACAATACCGCGGAAAGAGTGTTTTGACAAATCGGCAATTCCTTGGAGTTTCCCTAAATTCTGTTATATTGGAGCCTTAATTTCTATCCAAAGTACAACATAAGTATACGAACAAAAGGGTAATTGCTGAAAATATATTATTACTAAAAATGACACCACATACACAATGTGGTGTCATTTTTTTAGAGGAAATATATACTATCATTGGGTAATAGTATTCAATCTTTAAGTAATAGTATTCAATCTTTAAGTAATAGTATTCAATCTGAAATTGTCTAATTAAATCGCAATACATGCGGATTGGACAAAGTCGTTTAGCTGCGGTTTTACATGATTATAATATACATCAGCGCCATAACCGCGTACGATATCGCCCCAGTATTTATATACATAGCGGTACCAGAAATGGAACATACTGTTCGTAAAATGGTAATCCGCATACTTCGCGTTCCCACGACTACTTGCCTGAATGCGACCCACAAGCCCCATCGACATAAGATCGTTCAAACGGGATGTAAAGGTGCCACTTTTAATTTGGCTTTCTTGTAAAAGCTCCACGTAGTACGGTCTTTCCAAGCTAGCAAGACCCGTTAAAATGGCATTGGCACCCGTTATATTTTTCATATCTCGATGCAAGATATATTGTGTTTCTTCAAAGAGAGGTCCCGTTACTGAGAAGAACAAATTAATAATATTCGTATCGATGCTTTCACCATTATCAAAGTATTGCACATAGGCAGGTAACCCACCGGTTACGGCAAAGACGGTGCGCAAATCGTCCTTTGCATAGTGAAGGCCCAAGGATTTCATATCAACCAAGGAAAATGGTTTCACCTCGAGATATTCGGACACGAAAGGTCCGATAAGGCTGCGATTGCCAATGATGCGGCCATCGAGCTGTTCCATGCCATTCGCCATCAAAATGATGTTTAATCGGCTCGTATCTTTATAGGTATCTAACAAGTCACGCAAGTGAATTGGGAACTGAGGTACAGCCTCTACCAAGGCAGGATAATCATCAATCACCACAGTTTGAGGTGTTTTCACACTACTTTCAAAAAGTCTTACAAAAGCCTCATACAAGGTCTCTACAGGCTCAAACTTGTCTTGAGTATCAGCAGGAACAAAACGTGCCTCAAGAGCTCTATTTATATCAGCCACATGGACTGATTCATTAGCCATGCGCCCCGCCAAGTATACCGCCTTATGACGGCGTACAAGCTGCGAAGCCACATAGGATTTACCACTGCGATGAGGGCCATATACAACACATAAACTCATTCGGCCCAATGCAATACGGGACTGGATACTCTCTATAATCTCAGCACGTCCCACAAAATTCATATACTCACCTCCAACTATTTACGGAAATTATTATATCATAATTTTAAATCATTATTAAACTTTTTTTCATATAGTTAACATAGCTTTTTATTATGTTAATTTTTTTACCCATCAAATCAGAGCTTTCATGTGATACGTATTGCCTTACTATCATAAAAGGCCTTATGATTACTTTATTCTCATATACGTTTGATATCAACATATCATATAAGACATAGTTATATAAGTTATATATGATAAGCCATATATTTTAATCTATATATATTAAAAATGACGTGCTTACCAAAAGGTATAGCACGTCATTTGCATATAAAGTATATTAAATTGTTACTGAATATTCTTATACTAAGCTTCTTAATAGTAAATATCTAATTCGTAAATTTCTGATTACAAAATCTAATACTCCTAAATATCTTATGGTTCAATTTGAGTTTGCATTTTCATCAATAAAATGCGCTTAACTGATTCGTTGAGGCGCTCGGTCGTAATCGTTCCATCCGCCACCGCCTGGGTCAGCGCACGATGGACTTCATCGATATGAATCGTATCCGCATCAACAAGGATGAGATCACTGCCCGCCAAAATAGAGGCCACAGCGTAATCGCCTATCTTTTGATTGGATTGCAACGCACCCACATCGATACGGTCTGTCATAACGATACCTTTATAGCCAAGCTCCTTGCGAAGCCAACCATCAATAATCGCCTTAGAGGAGCTCGCCAAATTCTCGTTATCGATAGCGGGAATTTGAATATGGCTCATCACGAGCATATAGCTATTCGCCGTCGTCTGTGCAATGAGACGTTTAAAGACGGCTACATCATTATTGCTGAGATACGCTTTCGCCTCATTAGCAGATCCAAAGGACGCATCCCCTAAGGTCACCGCCGGAAAGTAGTTATAAGCAAACCACATATGATTAATTTGGTAACGCTCCACCATGGCAAGGTTTATATGGCCTGCCCACGTGGGATCGGATGTATAGGACATATTAGGTACACCAAGATTAGCATTAGGCCCAATAACTAGGTTAAAACCCATATCCCGCATTTCAATAGCAGATCGCGTGGCCAAGTTGATGATACGATCCATAGGCAATTGCCCCCACCGATTGGGCTTCGGCAACCGCAAGAAACTTTCATTCCCATGCAATATGCGATCACGATGCACCCCGATATAGGGTGTCACCATGCTAGAGGTTATCGCCGTTTGCATAATATCGCTGGTGAAAGTTTTCACTTGGTTCTTATTAATAAGATTTTCATTCGTTAGCATAACACCACTGACACGGTATTTTCGGATCACATCCTTTTGGGATTGTCCTATCGTACTGCCATGAAGGCTGATCATCATCAGCTGCCCCACCTTATCCTCTTGAGACATAGCCGCAAGCCAAGTGTCCACCTTTTCAGAAACCGGCTTGTCGGACTCCATGACGGCACGGTACGATACGGTTCGTACCGTTTCTTGTTCTGCCTGACTCTCATGTTGGCATCCAGTTGTACCAACGACAGCAACTAGTAAGGCGATGCCACTCAGGACCCGCCGAAAAAACTGGTTCATCTCTCCTAAAAGCTCCTTAATGCTTACGCAATATTATGAATATTATGGACTTTCTATGTTGCTCTCCCAATGCAACACCCATAAGTCCCCTCTTGATCCGTACAGTATATTTTTATATTATACACTAAATGATTCATCTTTTCCTCATAATAAAATAATTTTTTTATACTGAATTATTATAATAAAGTTATACAGTAAAAATATGTGAATTTTGAATAATTATATAAAAAAATCCTACGAATCGTTTAAAAAGTGACCGCACTGTAACAAAAGGCTACGTGAGTATCAAGTCACTCATGACCCGTAGGATTTTCTATTTTATGTTGCTATACCCTAAATGGCTAACGCTACTATGAGTGTATAAACATTTGATTACTTTATAACAGCCTGCTGTTTGAGTAATCGACTATTATTAACCTTTAAATTTTTCTTTCTTTACTGGCACATAGTCAACACCATCTTGCACCATATTCAAGCAATCGGCTATCATTAGCCTTTGAATTTAGGGGATGTTGGGCATGTTTCAGGTGTTACGTCTTTACGAGTACCAAGAACCGCGCTGCGGTCTGTGTAGTGTGTATGTAAAAGTTCGTGTGCCTTGTGACCCAATGGTTCGCCTAAGAAATCTTTGTACAATGTTTGGATTTCTTCATTTTCATAGGACGCAACCCATTTGTAGTTTTCGTCAGCTTCGTAAAGACCGCCGATACGGGCTTCCTTAGTTTTAACTGCTTGAGGCAATTTAGTGCGCGGTTGACCACCGCCACCAATACAGCCACCTGGGCACGCCATAACTTCAATGAAGTCATAATGTTTACCGTTTTCTTTCAAAGCATTCAAGAAGTCACGTGTGTTTTTACCACCGTGAACAACGGCAACCGACAATGTTACATCATCACCCAATTGAACAGTCGCCTCTTTTACGCCTTCCATACCGCGAACGTCCTCGAGGTGAGTCAACGCATATGGAGGTGGCTCTTTATCAGTGATGAGCTTGTAAGCCGTACGCATCGCTGCTTCCATAACACCACCTGTGTTACCGAAGATGATAGATGCACCAGTTTCCATACCGATTAAATCATCAAATTTAGAATCTTCAATGGCATTGAAGTCGAGGTTTTCCTCTTGGATCCAACGGATGAACTCACGAGTTGTGATGGAAATATCTGTATCCATGCCAAGGGAGTCATCATTATGATAACGAGCCGCTGCATTTTCTTCTTCTCGTTTTGTTTCTGCTTTTTTAGCAGTACAAGGGTTTACAGATACGGACACAATGTTGCGAGGATCGATGCCTTTTTTCTCTGCAAAGTACGTTTTAATCATAGCCGCTTCCATAGCGATACAAGAACGTGTAGAAGACAAGTTAGGAATCAACTCAGGAAAATAGATTTCCGCAAAGCGTACCCACGCTGGGCAACAGCTTGTAAACTGAGGAATTTGACCGCCGTTTTTAAGGCGTTCTACAAGCTCAGACGCTTCCTCCATTATGGTTAAGTCCGCACCAAAGTTAGTATCTACTACATAGTCTGCACCAAGTGCACGCAAGGCGCCGACCATTTTACCTTCCAAGAATGTGCCCGGTTCATAACCGAAGCCTTCACCAATGGCTACACGAACAGCAGGAGCCGTTTGAATTACGACGATTTTTTCAGGATCAGCAAGGGCTGCTTTTACCTTTTCAAGCTCGGATTTAGCATGCATAGAGTCGAATGGGCATGCTGCCGCACATTGACCGCAATGGATACATACAGGCACATCGCCGTTTGCATCAAGGTCGTAGTAATCAAGTACGCTCATTACATCCGCACAAGCGCGACGGCATAACGTACAGTTTTTACACTTGGAAATGTCGTGATAAATGGATGGATTGTCTAGTGCAATCGGCACGCGTTTATCGATAAATTCGTATTGAGACATGAGGACCTCCTCTAACAAACTATAACTACCAAACCTATTGGGGCGAAATATGCCAAACTACGGAGCACTGCGCCCAAGCCATACTTCTGCATCTTACCTATAGTATACGATATGGTGAAAGTTTATACTATGTAAAATTGTTACACTTTTGTACAAAATCTCCAAAAAAGTGTAATATAAATCACATTTTACCACGAATAGCTAAATAATTCACCTATTTTAAAGGAATTAAAAGCCCGTGAACAGAAACTAATTCCATATAACACAACATATTTTGGGTAAACATAATATATACCAGTGGAAATATAAAAACGCACGTCCTCTGTGAGAACGTGCGCGAGTGAAGCTTTCACAAAAATAATCAGCCTAAACAAGACATAACTGTTCAACAGTGTACTACGGCTAAGCCCTATGCTCGTCTATACGATTAGATTATTTACCGCCCCAAATAAGTTGGAATACAGCGTACGCAGGCGTACCTGGCTCAACTTTACGGCTATCTTTATTAACTTGTTCCTCTTTCACAACATAACCTTGTGGGTTATAAAGAGTCACCTTAAGATCTTTAACTTCCCGTTTTTTGTGATTGAACTCCTCAGTCACGATGTAGTGGTAACCTTCGTAGTCCATAGCTTTAATGTCCATTACCGCTTTTTTATCGTCTTTTTTAACAGAATCATTGTCGATAGACCAAGTAACACCATTGCTATCAGTGCCTACTGTATACCAATTAGCCGCATCAACACTACCAATACCGCCGATTAATAATGCGCCTGCTGCCAAAACAGCTGCCAATGTTTTTTTCATATTAATACCTCTCAAAGAAAATACAAAAATATACAAACTAGTATATAAGGGAAAACTAAATATTTTATGAAAGACAAACGTACTCAATAATTAGGTATAGAGATTAATTATTAGCGTAACAATTAATGTAATGATTAGGCTATCGTATCTAACTATTGGACCCGAGTCTTAAAGCTTCACATAATAGGTCGAACGGCCGCCACCTTTACGCTGAATACGACCAGCCTTCACAAGAGAACGTATTGCGCCTTCAATAGCACTATCGCTGATATTTGGACACCATTCTCTAATATCTTGCTTTGTGAAAGCCCCTAAATGCCTATCGATGGCAGCTTGCACCTGATTCATCACAGAACCGCTATTTACTATCAAAGCACTACGGTCCTCAAAGTCATGATAAGCGGCCAATAACATTTGTAACCAATACCGAATGAAAGCCCTAGGGCTGGAGCTTTCACCATACCACGCATCACTAGACTCGCGTAAAGCCGCATAATACATGTCCTTATTTGCTGCGATTTTAGCCTCTAAGGACACATATTTACCCACCATAAAGCCACTGCGATACAACAATAACGTTGTTAACAAGCGACTCATGCGACCGTTTCCATCATTAAATGGGTGAATACATAAAAAGTCATGAATAAATATGGGAATCGCTAGGAGTGGTTCCACCTCGCCATTACCTACAGTCCGATTATATTCCGCACAAATCTGATCTAAAGCCTCAGCTGTTTCATAAGGAGCCAACGGAGTAAACAAGACCTCAGTATGCCCATCCGGATATGTGGCACTAATATAATTCTGTACGCTCTTTAACTGCCCACCACGTGCATTAAACTGGTAATTATACAAAATCTTGTGCAACTGCAAAATATGGTTCCGAGACAACGATATGGAATCATAACTCTCATGGATAACATTCAATGCATCACGATATCCCATGATTTCCTGCTCATCCCGATTACGAGGTGTCGTCTTGTCAGCCACTAACTGCCGGAGGCGAGTACTCGTCGTCACAATCCCTTCAATCGCATTTGAAGCCTCTGTACTCTGTACCTTTGCCAACTGCACAAGCGAGTCTAATATGGCTGGACTCTGTGAAAGCAAAACCTCCTCCTTGCCATTTGCCCGATAAATCCCCGCAATAAGACTCAAAATATCCATATCCCACGACAAAGATTGAATCTGACCATACTCAAAACGACGCATATACACACCTCCATTCCGCTCTAATCCCTTCTAAATAAAATTATTCCCTTAAATTATACCATAAAATAAGGGAATAAATAATTCTCTATTTCTCTACCTTGTGTAATCCAACGGATTTGAAAGCTGATATTCGCCCTGTAAGAGTACTAATGATATAGAAAGCCCCGAACTGTTCTGAAAACGACTTAGCTCACTTTTCTCTAGAGGGTGGTATGCAGAGCCCTATGGGATAAAAGAATATTCGCAGTTAAGGGATGCCAATACTAATGCTAAGGTAATTTAGTAAAGAAAAGACCCAACACTGCTATGAAAACGACTTAGCTCGCTTTGGAGGCTTTCATAGCAGTGTTGGGTCTACTATCTAAACACACAGTCTAGAATTGGCATCCCTTCACAGAAGGATTATTTACCCCATAGGGCCTGCATAACTTCCGCCCCCATGGTGTCCGGTTCAATTTTCGTAGGTTTTTGTGCTTCTTTACTGGATAGCAATGCTATACCAGCATTGCTATATACTGTTGTATCAAGTTCTGTCCATGTTTTTTCTTTGCGATCGATCCGTACTGTGTAGATATATGTAAAGCCTTCTACATTGTTAATTTTAACAAGTACTGTAGCCGCATCATCTGTTTTATATACAGAAGAGTTGTCAATAAACCATGCCGCATCGTCAGCATCAGCATCGATATAGTACCAGTCAGCAGCACTAGCTTGACCAAAGCCACCTACAAAGAAAACTCCTGCTGCAAACATAGCAGCTAGCCATTTTTTCATTTTTAAACTCCCCCAACACTAGAGGCGACCATCTTAGATGGTCGCCCATGGTTATTCAATAGTTAATATAGTGTTTTATATTATTCTACTTCTTCTTCGATTTCAGCGCCTGGAATAACAGCAATACTAGCTACCTTATCGCCTTCGTCGAGGTTTTGTGTTTTCACACCAGAAATAGCTTTGCCTTTCTTCACAGCGATATCGTTCATGTTGAAGCGGATGATTTTGCCTTGCTCAGAAATAAGCATAACTTCATCATCATTATGAACAACCTCTACGGCCACTACGTCGCCTGTTTTGTTCGTAATTTTGAAGTTCTTAGAGCCTTTACCACCGCGTTTTTGCAATGTATAAGCTTCCGCATCATTGCGTTTACCAAAACCTTCTTCAGAGATAGTAAACACTTGTGCTTCACTTTCATCAGTATTAAGAACACCAGCGCCTACAACTACGTCGCCTGCATTCAATTTAATGCCACGCACACCGTGAGCCGCCCGTTTCATAAGGCGCACATCATGCTCGCTAAAGCGAATAGCGATACCCAACTTAGTACCAATCAAGATGTCTTGATTGCCAGTCGTTACGTTAACGGAAATCAAACGATCGCCTTCGTCGAGGTTAATCGCATTGAGGCCAGAACGACGGATATTACGGTATTCTTCAATAGCCGTACGTTTTACAACGCCAAATTCAGTGACCATAAATAAATTTACATCTTCATGGACACGTTCAAGGTCGATCATAGTCGTAACGGATTCGCCTACCGCGAGTGGTAATACGTTAACCATAGCGGTACCGCGAGAGTTGCGGGAACCTGCTTCCGGCACTTCGTATGCCTTGAGGCGATATGCACGGCCTGTAGATGTGAAGAATAACAATGTATTATGGGTCCGCACATGCATAATTTGCGTTACATAATCGTCTTCCTTCGTCTTCATGCCGATAACGCCAGCACCACCTTTATGTTGGTTGCGATATACGTTCGCGTTCATGCGTTTGATGTAACCTTGTTTAGTCAAGGTAATAACCATTTCTTCGTCAGCGATGAGGTCTTCTACATCAAGGTCAGACGTATCGATGGTGATTTCAGAACGACGAGGGTCGCCGTATTTCTTCTTCATATCATCGAGTTCGTCTTTGATGATTTGACGTTGACGCGCTTCGCTAGCCAAGATAGCTTTCAAATCTTCGATCAATGCCAATAATTCCTTGTATTCATCTTCGATTTTCTCGCGTTCCAAACCTGTTAAACGGCGTAAACGCATGTCGAGGATGGCTACCGCTTGTTTCTCTGAAAGCCCGAATTTTTGCATTAATGCGTTGCGTGCAATTTCGTCAGTTTGAGAACTGCGGATTGTGGCAATCACTTCATCGATATGGTCGAGAGCAATCAACAAGCCTTCTAAGATGTGTGCACGCGCTTCGGCTTTGTTAAGCTCGAATTGAGTACGGCGTACGATAACGTCTAGACGATGATCTAAGTAGTAACCCAATACTTCTTTCAAATTCAATACGCGAGGATGTCCATCTACGAGAGCTAGCATAATCACGCCGAATGTTTCTTGAAGTTGAGTGTGTTTATATAATTTATTAAGTACGATGTCTGGTTGCACATCGGCGCGCAATTCAATAACGATGCGCAAGCCTTGGCGGTCAGATTCATCGCGAAGTGCTGTAATGCCATCGATTACCTTATCACGGCTCAAGTTCGCAATTGTTTCAATTACGCGAGCCTTATTCACTTGGTAAGGAATCTCAGTCACTACGATCTTATGCTTGCCCTTAGACATCTCTTCGATGGTTGCACGAGCACGCATTTTAACGCTACCACGACCTGTGGAATACGCTTTTTTGATGCCTTCTCGGCCCAAAATGAGCGCTCCAGTCGGGAAGTCTGGACCTTTGATTTGCGTCATCAATTCATCTACAGTCACATCCGGATTGTCGATGAGCATCGCTAGGCCATTACATACCTCGTTAAGGTTATGTGGTGGAATATTTGTCGCCATCCCTACAGCGATACCACTGGAACCATTGATGAGAAGATTTGGAATCTTCGCCGGCAATACAGTTGGTTCTTGCAAGCTTTCATCATAGTTCGGCATGAAATCAACAGTTTCCTTGTCGATATCAGCAAGCATTTCTGTTGTAATCTTCGCCATACGTACTTCGGTATAACGCATCGCAGCGGCACTATCGCCGTCGATGGAGCCGAAGTTACCGTGACCGTCTACCAAGAGGTAGCGCGTATTGAAATCCTGCGCCAAACGAACCGTCGCGTCATAAACTGAGCTATCACCATGTGGATGATACTTACCGAGTACGTCACCGACGATACGAGCGGATTTCTTGTACGGTTTATTTGGCGTCATGCCTGTTTCGTGCATCGCATACAAAATACGACGATGTACTGGTTTCAAGCCATCGCGCACATCTGGAAGCGCACGCATAACGATTACAGACATTGCATAATCGATATACGCGTTCTTCATTTCTTTATCAATCTGAACGGGATGAATATTCCCGTGGGACCATTGTTGGTCTGCCACAATCTCACCTCATTTTACTAACACTGATACTAATTCATCATATAATTATAGCATTTTTGCGTATATAACGCTATATTTTGTAAAAGTTCCTTCCCATTACATGGCCCAATTGTACAACTGTTGCCCAACTGTAATTAATTCTATAAAATATAGTAACCTCTATCTCTTATTTAATGAGCCGCATGTTGTATCATATGATCTAAAATGCTAACAAAATCTCGTTCTACAGCCGAAGTGTCATTACCAGTACTACCAATGCCTGTTAGCATGGTTTCTTTCCAATCATTTTTTGCCATAAATCGAAAGGCGATCAAATACTTAGCTTTTGTTTTGTCCGCTTCTCCTTTTGGTAGATAATAAAAGCCTACGCTTCTATCAGAAGGAGGGTGCAATAACGCTGGGTTGTCTTGCGGTTTATACAAACTATATATAGATTTCATAAAGGTTAGAATATCTTTACCCTTTACAGATTCGTCTACAAAGATAATCTCATCATATGTGAATAGAGATATCTTATTAGTACCTGCTACACGTGTTGCTTTAGACTTAGCTAACTCCAAGGCTTCCTCGTGCGTCGCCATCCGTATGCCATACTGCTTAGCACGCTCCACTAACGAACCATTCAAATGAACTAAATACGCTTGTGAATACGCAAAATCCGCATCATTTTTTCGCTCACCACCAGGGGCCGGCAAGGTTGGCCACTTCACTACAGAATTTGTGGTAAAGGAAAAACCATTACTTTCATCATAAAACACATACACATTTCGCTGGAATGGCTTCTCCTTCTCTACCACAGACGACTGGAGAACAAGATTCGGATGCACAACCGAAAACTCCTTCTCTACGCTAGCCTTAATATCCTCTGGTGTAGCAGGATCACCATTCTCCGTCGTCCAAATGAAAGAACAACCACTCAACACTACACTACAAACACACACCAAAACCAACAACACAAACCTAACAAACAAAGGCATACACAACCACACCTCTCTCCAAATATTCCATGTGTATCAAATAATTCTATCAAATATGTAGCCACAATTATTGATAAATTTAGCTAATTATTGATACTCTACTTCACACCCTTTCCCCAACAGGGGCCTCGCCCCATGCGAAAGGAAAAGGGCTTTTGTTATTAATGGTCGAAGCAACTAGTTAATAGAAAACATAGGTATGGATGGGATGAATTCACATATAACGTTATAAAAAAGGGATTCCCTTATTGATGAGCGACTTAGCTCGCTTTGGAGCGAAGAGATAAGGGAGTCACTTTTTTAACAATCTAGCATATTTGTATTCGGGCCCCATCCATACTATTTTCGGTTATTCGCCATTAACAACAATCACTTAACTAGCGCATCCAATTGATTCATACGAAAATCTTCTATCACATTCATAAATTTTTTATTATGTATCGGGTTCTCGCTCATTCCGAATAGATGACTGTTGCAGTCACAATCGCTGCACCCAAAGTTCGGTACATTCCATTCCGCAATAGCTCGCACTGCATCAGCGAGAGCACATTCTACGTCAATTTTAGTTAGATCTATATCTGCGCTTTCACGAGCAGCCGAGTCATCATCAGAGAATTTACCTTTACGCCGTTCCTGAGCAGAAATTGTCATAGCCTGCGGCCGCCCACTAGTACGAATCGGCAACCCCCCTATCATTTCACAGTGACCTCGGAAGTAATCTAAATGCCAGTGCATTTTCTTCCGTTTTCGTTTATGACGTTCAATACGTTTTGTTAAATTTGCTTTCGCAGAACCAACGTACATATAATAACCAGATTTGAAATGCATTATCCCTTTAGAACCGATTTCGAGATCTAGATCGTGATCAAGGTGCATGACCATCACATACACGCCACTATCATGAGCCTCTGTATCGAGGATACTACTCGGATAGGAACATTCATGTGTCACCGTAGGCATGGTGAAAGTCTCATCCCACGCCACAGCAACGGCTTTCCAATCTAATGAAGGTGCCACCTCTTTAAAGGTACGAGCAAATTCCAAGTCCGTATGATAATCTGGCAAGAACCACTGCGCTTGGTCCCATTGTACGAGGAATAGAACGCCTGTGTGGTAGCCTTCATTTTGCAATTCTTTCAGATGCAATAAATGCTTGCGACCCCGTTCTGTAATCGCATCAGGGAACATGGCTCCCGTCTTGGAGAACAAAGTACAGGACTTAACCTCTAGTAAGAACTCATCGCCCTTATCATTGGTGAGGAGCAAGTCAAAGCGAGATGATGTGCCGTGTAGTTTAACCGTATACTCCCGTCTCACTACGCGCCACTCCTCCCAACCAGGGATACGTTTATTTTCGATTAAATGTTGCGCCACATCGTTGCTGTAGTTTGTGTCGAGCATGATAACAACGCCATCACGTTCTATACCTATCACGCGGTATTTCGTCTTTGCATCCGGCTTGTCGTGAGGGACGATGTACATCGTTACCCCCGTAAACAAAAGCTCCCACATGCGACCAGGATTTGGCAAATGAGCGAGTATGCTTTCACCATTCAAATCTAAAGTCACCACAAAACGATTCGGGCGACCTATATATGTCGCTTTTAAAATAGTATCGTAAAGGACTTTCATCGTTTCTCCTACATCAAAACATTCTATGTGTCTATTATACGATATGTTACCCTTGGATTTCATCTATAAACAGTATCGTATATAATTATAGTTAGTAACAATCAATAATTAATATTAAAAAGTTCTATTTTTGTAGCTTGGGTTACATTATTGTTTGTTAAAATGGTTTATACTAAGAGCGTCGGGTCAGTATTCTAAATACCCATACTGATCATTACGTCGGGTTTTGTTGAGGCATCGCCTAGTTGATCTCATCCCACTTGTCCGTATATATGTGCGAAGCTTTCACAAAACCCTAGGGCGTAAATAATTAATATATAAAGAGTTTTATAGATTAACTAAGTAGTTTTAGCCACTATTCTCCGCAGAGAGGGCTCGAGAAAGGATTTAATATGGCACAAATTGCAGCAAATTTACAACGCATTAAAAACGGTCAACGCCGTTATGCAATTACACCTCGCATTCCAGGAGGTTTCATTCAACCTGATCAATTACAAAAATATATCGACGTAGCGAATGAGTTCGGCGCCGTTCTTAAATTAACTGGCAGCCAACGCATTATGATTACGAATTTGAAAGCAGAAGACGTAGATAAAGCATGGGAGATGCTTGGCATGGAGCCAGCGTACACTGTATCTAACCGCGTACGCAGCGTAAAAATCTGCCCAGGTACTACCTTCTGTAAACGCGCTAAACAAGACAGCGTACATCTTGGCATGCAAATCGAACGCAAGTACTTGTCCCTTGAAATGCCAAGCAAAATGAAAATCGGCGTGTCCGGTTGTCCAAATTCTTGTACTGAAAGCCGCATGAAAGATGTGGGCGTTATCGGTACTGTAGAAGGTTGGAATGTATACGCTGGCGGTAGCGGCGGCGCGCATCCTCGCATCGGCGACCTCATCGCAGAAGTTAAAACAGAAAAAGAAGCTCTTGCATTAGTTGATCGAATCATCGCATACTATAAAGAAAACGCACAAATCGAACGCATGGGCGAATTCATCGACCGCATTGGTTTAGAGGCTTTCAAAGCAGCTGTATTGGGCGACCTCGAAGGTGCACCAGCTGAAAGCAAGTCCGAAGAACCAGCTGTGTTCTTACCAGGTCAAGGTAATGATCCTGAAGTGGAAGCACCACGCCTCGAAGCAGGTGCCCCTATCACTCCAGACACAATTATTCGCGACATCGTTGAAACCTATCCAAATGTTGTACCTGTATTACAAGGTATTGGTATGGGTTGCCTAGGTTGCCCTTCTGCAACAGCTGAGCCATTATGGCAAGCCGCAGAAATCCACGGTTTTAATGTATACGATTTAGTAGAGAAATTAGAAACAGCACGAAAAGGAGCTTAATATGTCCGCATTCTTAGGTCACATCCATTACTGGTTATATCGCAAAATTCAATTGCTTGTTGAGCGTGAAAATTTGATTTTAGAAAAAACTTCTAAAGTTGTTGATGATTTGGCAGAGGAACTACACTCCATCTCCGTAGATACATACGGCGAACCAATCAATCCAAGCATTCCTTTGGAAAACATCATCGACCACGGCAATATTCACGGCTGGTTAGCTAACCAAATCAACATTGCTTCCGTTCGCGAAGCGGCTTTCATCAAAGACATGCTCGACACAAATTCTGGCGATGAAGCAGTACACGTAGTAACCGCTATCCTCGATGCCTTTGCAGTACAAGGCCAAGCATGTGGCGTTGTGGCTCAAGACAGCCTTGAAGAACACACTGCACCTGCGATTTACAATGCGTTACAAAACTTCTACGTAAATGGCATGCCTTGCGATGGTGGTGACCAAGTGGTTTCTGAAAGCCCAGAAGAATTTACCTGGGTTGGCGACCACAGATTACAAGCAGGCTACTGGCGTACAGCGGGCGTTGACCCTAAATTCATGGCATTAGCTTACCAAACATGGTTCGAGGCCTTTGTGAAAGCTATCGATCCAGCCTTTGAACTTGTAACGACAGAAGAAAACGGCACACGTTTATATACAATTAAGAAAAAATAAATAATAAATACATAACATTTCGTTTGTTTAGGGACTATAAACGAACGAAAACGGGCAAAAAGCTAGAATTAGGAGGTCTATTATGGCAGGCACAGTTAATCAAGAATTAGGTTTATTATTCCAAGGCCCTAACTATGTAATCGTAAAAAAAGGCGGCAAAGCTGGTGAAAAGGTGGAAAAACACAACCACCCTGAAGCTAATGTCATTTTTACAGTTGTAAAAGGTAAAGTACAAGTGTTCCTTAACGAAACGGAAGAACATGTACTTGTACCAGGCCAAGTATTGGAATTCAATGGCGATAACTACATCCAAGCAACACTCGTAGAAGACAGCGAGTTCGTTGTAAACCTCATTCACAAACCTGAATAAAATACCAAAGGACAGTTGATACAAGCAACTGTCCTTTTTATATGGTGTATGTATTAAAAAGAAATAATATAGTTATTAGGTTTTATATAGCTATTTAGTGGTTCAGTTATATCCATAGTTATTAAATACCCACAGGATAATACACAATCTAAAGAGTATTCTTTTAAAAGGAGTTATAAGTTGTAAATTCCCCCACATCAAAGCGTTTCGTATGACCTGGTGCAGGAACACAGTCTGAATGAGGGTAACCAATTGGGAAGATGGCTACAGGAATGATATTATCAGGCAAGTTATATGCCTTGCGTACTTTAGCAGGATCAAAGTGAGCAATCCACGTTGTACCTAAACCGATATCGGCTACGGTAAACATAATGTGAGAGCCTACAATGCTGGCATCTACAACGCCTAAATCTTCATCGTCGTATTCCCGCTTCCAGCTCACCGTATTATCGTAACAAACAATGATTGCCAACGGTGCATTAAAGTGACCATTTGTGCAGCCTTTTAGTTTGTTTAAGCTCTCTTCAGTATTTAATACAAGCAGTCTTTGCGGCTGGTAGTTATGAGCCGTAGGTGCTAATCTAGCTACTTCTAACAAAATATCTACCTTTTCTTGCTCCACTGGTCGAGTATCGAATTTTCGAACCGAATACCGCTCTGTGGCTAATGCTTTAAATTCTTTCATTAAATCTCACTCCTTTATCGAATTTATCAAAATATATTTTAAACAGTAAGTATCCCATACAATAAACTACCCCCTATCTGATTACTCAGTTAGGGGGTTTTGTGCTTATTATTTTTTAAGACGACTAATTACTTCGTTAGTAATGTTTTCGATTTTGCTGTTTGCGTCAGCAGCACGAATTGTGTATGGATCATCCAATACTACGTCCATTTGTTTTTCAACGCGAATAGCTTCAACAGTGTTATGAATTGCTTGCATCATAGGTTGAGCAATTTTATTGATTTCTTCGTTTTCTTTTTGAAGCAATGGAGCTACAGTTTTGTTGAATTCTGCTTCTGCTTGTGCAGAGTCTTTAATTTTTTCAATTTCTTGTACTTTTTTTTCAATTTGTGGACGGTATTGAGCGTCTACTTGTTGCATTTTCATATCTAATGCACCGTAGCCAGGGTAGCTATTTACTACTTGGCTCATATTTACTAAGCCAATGTTAGCAGCACTTGCTACTGCAGCAGTAGCAGACATAGCACCAACGATAGCTAAGGTAGTCAATTTTTTAGATAATTTCATCTGAAATCCTCCTCGATTAAAAGTGTCACTATACAATCCAATAGTGTACTATTTTTACTATAGCAAATCTTGCTAAATTTCACAAGACTATGATAAATAGCATAATAAAACCCTATGAACTACTTATGAAAGTTATTAGAACTTAAAATAATACCCACAAGCATACTCTGAGACCCTTAAAGCAATTGATACAGACATATTCAGAACACACATGTGGGCATTTCGACTTTCACCAATTATTTATAATTTGTCATCAAATTATGGTTTATTATTCACCGAATTATTGTTCATCATTTAAATAGATGTATTTATCGGATTTCAATTTGGACACGAGATCAGGCACCAAACCGATAAGGCGATCAAAGCTGCTGCTGTAAGGGTTGCCCTTAATGTTGAACAATTCGATGCGGTCACCTTTAATAACAAGGATTGCGCTTGGTTCCATTTTGGCACCACCGCCACCGCCGCCAGATTCTTGGCTTTTGTTGGCTGTGCAATGGTTTGTACCAGTACCGAAGCCAAAGGTTACATCAACGAATGGAACGAGCGTAGTATCGCCAATTTGCACAGCTTCACCAACTACAGTTTCCACTTTAATCATATTTTTAAACTTCTCGAATAGGACTTCCAAATTCTCTTTTACATTACTGTTCTCCATCATAGTACCTCCGCTTTTTGTGAAAGTATTATAGCTATAATAATATAGCTCATATACTCAATTGACTTTATATATCCTTACGCTGTTTGACCCTGTTCGGCTTTTAGCTTTTCTAGCTGCTTTGCTTCCTTCCGTTTAACCCAGAAGACACGAGCACTTTCACCCAATAGGGAACGCATAGGTTTAGATACCAAGAATCTAGTACCATACCACGCCAATACGGCAAGAATCATACGACCTTTAATATGGCCGCTGCCTTCAGCTACCCAGTTCACATAATCTATCTCAATAGACTCTGCTTGCTCAGGCAAAATGCTATACAACATAGATGCAATAAGCCCCATCCGATACGGATCGCCAATACCAAATCGGCCCTCTATAGCCATATCACATGGTTTAGAGTGGTTATAGCATCGTTTCGACACAAGGAATATCTGACGCCACAACTCTGTATTTCTCAAGTGTTTCATGAACCAGAATGTAGGAATTTCAGACTTGAATGATGCTACCGGATCATTGGGATCAGGCCTTCCAAAACGTTGTTTCACAGTCGTTTTAATATCATTTACCTTTGTAAATACCTTTTCCTTGATAGATCCGTCACTATTGAAAGTAACATGACTTACTACTTCATCATCATCTTGAATATGAGCCGTTGGATCCTGTTGTATCGAATCATACCGCTCAGCACGAGCTTGTGCATCCATATCCTTAGAAGCCGCATCAGGTCGCTCAATGCGCTCCTTTGCCCTAGGCGCACTCCCTGCCCCTGGTGATTCGTCATCATCAAAGATTGTATTGGAACCTTGGGCACTCTTCAAGTCATCAAAGCTTGTGCCGCTAGAGCTTGCAGTTGGACCTTGTCCGCCTCCTTGCATAGCCTTTGCAAAAGCTTCTGCTTGTGATATGTCGCCGTCATCATCCATTACCTTTTGATATTCTTCATCTACACGATTTTCAAGCCATTGTTCATAGTCTTTCACAGGACCGATCTTAAGTACACCTAAAACGTATAATTCCTTAAAAAATGGTTTATTTTGAATGTACGCTAAGCGGAGTGAAAATACGCGCCACAGCCATTTGATGCGCAGCTCGCCACGATATGGTGTCCGCCCATCAATTTCGATGCTATATGTGATTGGTGCCAGTAGGATAGTCAAGATGAGTGCTACAATGATGGCCACAATAACGAGGGCCACAATAGCCACTGTACTCAACCACATCACCTCCTTAGGTGTTCCTATGATTAGTTTTCAATGCCTTTTCGAGCCATTACGCCTTGTAGGTAGTAATGTTTAATCTCTTTCATCTCCGTTACGAGATCGGCCTCATCAATTAATTCTTGAGGCGCCCCACGGCCCGTAAATACGAGTTCCGTTTCTGGATGACGAGCATCGAGTAAAGCTTTAGTTTTATCCCATGTAATGAGTTCAAAGAAGAGAGCCATATTGTACTCATCAAGTACAACGAGGTCGTACTCACCACTGCTGATCGCAGCAAGTGCACGTTCATAGCCTTTTTCGATGAGAGCCACATAATCCTTCGGAGGATTACCAGACTCAAAGACAACGACTTCATCGCCCCATTTAGCAAGTTCATCCTTACTCTTCATGCCTTCTTTGATGATAAAGAATGGCTTGCCCACAGTTTCTAACGTTAAATTTGTTAAGGTAGGTAAAATAGTATGCTCACTATATACTTTAGATTTCATAAATTGTAAGAAGAGGACTTTCTTGCCAGCGCCGATGGCACGAATAGCTAGGCCGATTGCGGCAGTTGTTTTGCCCTTGCCTTCGCCGGTATAAACTTGTACATAGGCCTTCATAGATATACCTCCGTTCATATACTTTTATTTTACAATATATATATACAAAAGGAAAGAAAAAGAACTTGCTATGAGCGCATATGCACGCATAACAAGTTCTTTTTAGGTCTTATATAAGCTTTTATATTTTTAATTGCTAATTGGTAAGAAGATCATAGGGTCTACAGGCGTATTGTTAAGGCGTACCTCGTAGTGAACGTGAGCACCCGTACTTTTACCAGTACTACCCATCAAAGCAATGGTTTGACCTTGTTTCACGCTCATCCCTACCGTTACCAATACGGCACTATTATGGCCATAACGGGTAACAAAGCCATTGCCATGATCGATTTCAACGAGGTTACCATAACCGCCGCTTGTATACCCCGCAAAGGTTACCACCCCTGCCGCAGTAGCCACGATTTGGGAACCATAGTCATCAGCAATATCGATACCTTCATGGAATGCACCAATAGCACCCGTAACAGGGTCAACACGACTACCAAATGGAGATGTAATAACGCCCTTACTTGGCCAAATACTAGGGGTCGTACTATTCACAGCACCACCAGAACCAGCGGAGAAATTGATGGATTGTAATGCCATCAAATCTTGTGCGCCACCATCACGAAGGATATTGCGCATTGTATAGAAACTAACAAGCAATTTTTGTGCTTCCTTATCCATTTTGGATAGTCGAGCCGATAATTGTGCCGCTGTTAACGTCTGTGCTTCACTATTATCAGCGGCTTCCTGCTTTGGGTCGCTACCATCCCCGCCACCTTGAGCTGGTGTGCCAGATTCAGCGCCCTTCAACATTTGCTTATTCTCTTCACTAATTTGATTTAAGTTTTGGATTTTCTTATCCAGAACCTCTGTTTTTTGTTGTAACAATTTCAACTGTTCCGATTGCAATTGCGTTTGTTGACGTAATTGCACAACCTCAGCCTGGCGCACGATGCCCCAAATACCGAGTACCAATGCCAAGACCAATACTACAGAACCAATAATGGCAACGAGTTTCGCTTGCTTGGTAGTTAATGTCAATATGCAGTTGTCACCATTTCTTTCAACTTTGTTTGAAATGAATGCCGGTATTTTCAACATAAAACTTCCTTATTTCGAGACGATAGCACTCGTCAACGCTTCCTCATTGGTACGTTCACCCAACGCTTCGTTCAAACTTTCTAATTCTTCTTGTGAAAGACTTACTAAACTTTTACCTTTCACAATAGGTTTACTAAAAATACGAGATTCGCTACGACCGTAAATACTGGAGATACAGATGCCATTATTGTTGCCATCTAGCAAGGTAAGGGCAAAGGACAGATCATTTCCGATATTTTCAAAGGCATTATACTTAATAAAGCCAATTTTTTGTATCGTATTACTCTGAATATTGCGGATTGCCACTTGCTCGGATAACAAGGACTCAAGGCCTTTCGCAGCATCGCGAATTTCACTGACCTCTACAGATAATTTACGCTCTAGGCTCGCACCATGCTCCCCTTGCATAAAGAAATCGTATTTCTTTTTCAAGCTACCTAAACGAATGTGTAAGATTACACAATATACGAATAACACTATAACAAGAACGATGGTAACCATGCCTATCCACGGTTGAATCGATTCGAACATGTATTTTCCTTCCTATACAATCATCAAAACTCCAACAGTTAATTATACCACTCCTATTGTGAAAGTTAAATGACTGCATGCAATTTAATTTAATATATCTAATATAGATAAACGATAGCTATATAACAATATATATAACAAGTATGTAATGTATATCTAAATGTATGTGTTACATACATATTACAATGCTATTTATTAGGCTATTTATTAGCCCTCTAGTTCGTCAACAAATGGGCTTATTGCTCGTTCTAGTATACCATGTAGAGCTGCTATGAGTACACCGTAATTTACAATGGGTGTACCTTGTACAACAGCGCATTCTATACGACGTAACACCTCACGGCGTGTTAGCATACAAGCACCACAGTGGATGATCAAATCATACTGTGATACATCCTTAGGGAATGCTCCCCCACTAGTGAATTCTAACTGTAAATCTGTATAACCTTGCTTCTTTAAAAGATTAGGTATTTTTACAGTCCCAATATCATCGCATTGACGACGATGAGTACAACCTTCACTGATGAGCACCTTGGAGCCAGCTTTCAAATTTTTAATAGCCTTAACACCAGTTACTAAATCCTGTAATTTTCCCTTGAACCGTGCCATCAAAATAGAAAAGGACGTCAACGGAATCGAATCGGGGGTCAACTCATCAACCCGATCAAATGCTTGGGAGTCACAGATTACCATTTTAGGTGGATTCTTAAGAGAGTGAATCATAGCCGGTAATTCTTCTGTTTGGCATACTAATGCTAAACCCTTGTAATCAAGAATTTCTCGGATAGTCTGCACCTGTGGCAAAATAAGTCGCCCCTTTGGTGCAGCACTATCGATAGGACATACAAGAATAATTGTATCCCCCTCTTCAACTAAACCTTGTAAAAGAGTTTGCTCCCCTTCTACATCAAGTGATGTTAGCCCACCGAGTAGATCAAGCAACTCTAAGCGCTTAGCATCAGATGTGAAGTCAGCAGAACCAATAACAGTAGCTAAATCTGATAAGCCTGTATGGGCAGCTATATAGCCCTCCCCCACTATAACTTTTTCGACAATATCTTTAGAATCATCTAAATTGTTTGTAACCTTACTTATATTGTCTACAGATTCTTTTATAGTTCCTTTAGACTTTACTATATTCTCTTTAAGCTCATCTATATCATTTTTATATAAATGCTTATCGAATTTAGTCGAATTAATTTCATTTATAAAAAGCACGATAGGTACATTATTTTGTTTTAAAAGACCTAACCAATGCATATCGTCGGAAGTTGGCTCTTCATCGGTACGAAGCACATAAACAGCCAAGTTAATCTTTTTTACAACCTCTTCTGTTTTCTCCATGCGCAATGCACCTAATTCAGTTGTATCATCTATACCAGCTGTATCGGTAATCACCACAGGGCCGAGTGGCAAGATTTCCATAGCTTTACTCACAGGATCAGTTGTAGTCCCTGCCACATCGGACACTAACGATACAGGCTGATCAGTTAACATATTGATCAATGTAGACTTACCGGCATTACAACGGCCAAAAAAGCCAATATGTATGCGGTTTGCCTTAGGTGTTTGTTCCATAACCTATCCTTGTTACTTAACCTTCACATATATTACATATATATTATAAAACTTCTTGCGTCTTATCTTATTATTTAATAAATTTCTTATATATAGTAAAAGCGCAGCCCGTAGACTACACTTTTACCTCAGATTGTTATTATTACGACTATTACAATTGCTATAGCTGTTATTATTGTTATTGTTGTTGTTATTATTATCGTTACTATTACGGCTATTACTATTGTTATGACTTTTGCTTTTGCTTTTGCTTTTGCTTTTGCTTTTGCTTTTGCTAGCCAATTATACTCTAAACTCTATTGTTTCCGCATCTTCTGTTCGATCTTGCCCATCCATATATGCAATAAGTCTTTCTAATTCAGCTTCAGAGGAGAAAGCAATTTCAATTTTTCCTTGTACCTTTTTGCCTGCACGGAATTTAATATTCACAGGGGACCCTAAGCTTAGTTTTAAACGGTCCATTAGAGCACGAACTTCTGCCGTATTTTGGGGTTTACCAGTCTTTGCTTTAGATGATTTATTTTGCATAGACTTAACAAGGGCCTCTGCTTGTCTAGCGCTTAGCTCGCCCTCTTTAATACGTTCAGCTGCTTCCATTTGTTGAGCTGCACTTCTTAACGCTAATAATGGACGAGCTTGGCCAACCGTCAAATCACCTTCAATAAGATCTTTTTGTACAGAATCACATAATTTTAAAAGGCGAACCATATTAGCAATATATGAACGACTACGGCCAAGACGAGCAGAAATCATTTCTTGCGTTTGCTTATAGGTATCCATCAATCCTTGATAAGCCAATGCTTCTTCAATGGGATCTAATCCTTCTCGTTGTAAGTTTTCTACAAGAGCAACCTCTGTCATTTCTTCGGTATTATATTTTTTAACAATAACTGGTACTGTTTTTAATCCAGCAATCATAGCAGCACGATAACGGCGCTCGCCAGCCACAATTTGGTATTTATTCTTTTGTTTACGAACCACAATAGGTTGGAAAATACCAAGATTCTTGATTGATTCAGCTAAAGTAGCTAGACTATCTTCATCAAAACTTTTACGTGGTTGGTCTACATTTGGAACTAGCTCAGAAATCGGCAGTTCATGTATCTCTTTATCAGGCAATACAGACTCTACAGAGTCAACCTTCATCAAATTCTCAAGGCCCTTCCCCAATCCAGACGCTTTGCTTTTCTTGCTTTTAATTTCTCTTGACATACAACTAACCCTCTCAGCCTTACAAATATTTACAAATTCAAAATATGTAAATCACGCAAACCACCAAAAACTAATATACTTAGCATTAGATACCTACATATTACCAGATACTTATTACCTTTAGGTACTTACTTCGCTTTAATATATATTTATTGAGTTTTAGTACTTATTTATCTCTAGTGCTTATTTAGTTTTAGATGCTTTAATTACCTCTTTAGCTAATTTCGTATATACATCAGCACCTTTGGATTTTGGATCATATACAATGATTGGCTCCCCATAACTAGGTGCCTCACTTAAACGTACATTACGAGGAATAATTGTTTTATATACTTTATTGCCAAAGAATTTTTTTACTTCATCAGCTACTTGAATAGATAAATTTGTGCGGCCATCAAACATAGTCAATAGTACGCCTTCAATTTCAAGATCCTTATTTGATGTTTGTTGTACAATTGTTATCGTTTTAACTAATTGACTAACCCCTTCCAATGCGTAAAATTCACTTTGAATCGGAATCAATACACTATCAGCAGCAGTGAAGGCATTTAACGTTAATAACCCGAGAGATGGTGGACAGTCAATGACGATAAAATCATATGTATCTCGTACTGATGCTAATGCTTTTTTCAACATTGTTTCACGTGAAACAACGGAAACTAGTTCTACTTCAGCACCAGCTAGTTGAATTGTTGCAGGCGCCACAAATAGGTTTGCAAGCATTGTAGGTTGTACAATATCAGCAATTAGTTCTCCATCAATTAGAACATCATGCACACAGAGTTCTAAATCATCCTTTTCAATACCTAACCCAGAACTAGCATTGCCTTGTGGATCCAAATCAACCAGTAACACTTTCTTACCTGCATCAGCTAAACAAGCACTCAAATTTACTGATGTTGTAGTTTTACCAACGCCACCTTTTTGATTAGTAATAGCTATAACTTTGCCCACTTAATTCACCTCACATCTTCGTTCAAAATATTTCTTTTCCATTATAACATAAAACAATGCTAATTACGGTATTTATAAATCAAATTCTCATTAATTTTTTATCTACTACATTATTTCTCCACCTACATTTATATTATATCCATAAACTTATAGGTAAATAACTTCATTAATATAATTACAACGCTTATTTTTTATTGTTTCACGTGAAACATAACAATTTATTCCTTTACTATATAAGTACAACACAAAATAAGAAAAATTACATCAAATGTTTTATAAGTTTTACGATTAAATGTTTCACGTGAAAAATTTAAGGATTAAAATCTAACACAAAAATTAAGTTGTAAAATTAATAAAAAATTTTACAGTAAAAAATTATTACCTTAATATAAATCTATACCAATAGACAAATATATACAAAATTATTTTATATCATCTTTTTTATTTATAGAACAACACTATTAGTGAAAGGTATAAAGTAATCAACTTTTGATCGGTAACATTATATATAACAATAATATACGAAATATAATGAACTAATATTAATATACTTATATATTCATAACAAATTATTAGATTATGTTTAACAAATTGTTTCACGTGAAACATTAAGGTTAATATCAAGTACATAAGAACTTCATTGCCAATAACTTTTACGATCAAAAAGCATTTTGATATAACTTTAAACTATATCTATATACTACTAAATTATATGAGAATACAGGTCCTATATACTTTGACAGGTATTATCCATATCTATATACTATTAGTTAGATAGTAATTAGATTGATAATCTTAAGAGTCTAGAAAAATTACTTTATAAGATTTATATACAATTGATAATAGTAAGCACATGCTCTACGGACACGCAGAGCTTTTTATTTTGAAGAGGAGGCGTTTCCATGCCCATTTATAACGGAATGCTTCCTGCCATCGATAAAGAAGAAGTAAAACGATACGCAGGACTTCGTCACGCTGAGGATTTCCCACAAAACTACGTTGACGAAGCATGTAAGGAAATCCAATTATTGGCTACACCTAGAGGTGTATATCAAGAATATGATTACGATGCAGAAACAAAGACTATTTTAAGTAATCCACCCCTAAAAATTGAAGGTTCTATCATCGAAAAACATCTGGAAAAATCTACTAAAGTATACGTATTGGGCGTAACAGTCGGAGAAGATGTAGAAATTCGTAGTGAGCAGTTATTTAAACAAGGTAACTATACGGTAGGTTTATTACTTGATGCAGCGGCGACAACTGCTGTAGAACAGGTAGCTGATCAGGTAAACGAAGTAATCAATACAATTGCTAAAAAACAAGGCTATAAGCCAACCTGGCGTTTTAGTCCTGGTTATGGCAATTGGCCATTAGAGATTCAGCCTGAATTAGCTAACATTATTAAAACTGAGCTAATCGGCTTACAAGTTACAGAAAACTATTTATTATTCCCACGTAAATCTGTAACAGCTATTATTGGTTTAATGCCAGCAAATGAAGATATTAAAACAAAAAGAGGCTGTACATCTTGTTCACAACAAGACTGCGCTTCTCGTAAATTACCAGAAAAAGCAACAGTTAACGACCAAGATAGGGGAGAAGAGGATAGTAGCAAAACTACTGCCGATGTTTCTGGCATCGCTATGAAAGGTCAACCAACAGAGTGATGTTTCACGTGAAACATTTTAATTTTAGGATGTTAAAGGAAGATGTTTATGTATATATTTGACGGTGCTATGGGCACAATGCTGCAAGCAGCAGGCTTAGAAGAAGGCTATTGTCCGGAACTATTTAACGTAGAAAGACCAGAAGTAGTAAAGAATATTCACGCTCAATACTTACAACATGGCAGTGATGTAATCACAACAAATACGTTCGGCGCTTGTGGGCTTAAACTAGAAGATTATGACTTACAAGATCGTGTAAGAGAAATAAATATTGCTGCTGTAAAAGTAGCCAAAGAAGCGATTGCAGAAGTTAAACCATCTGCTCGTGTAGCGGGCTCTATGGGTCCTACAGGTCGTTTCTTACAACCATTAGGCAATATGAGTTTTGATGATATTTACGACACATACCGCGAGCAAGCCAAGGCTTTAATCGAAGGTGGTGTTGATTTCATCATCATTGAAACCATTATTGACGTACAAGAAATGCGTGCCGCTTTATTAGCATCTCTAGATGCTCGCAAAGCAGCAGGCAAAACGAAAAAAGATGTACAAATCATCTGTCAATTTTCTTTCAGCGAAGACGGTCGTACCATTACAGGTACACCACCTGCAGTAGCAACTACTATCGTAGAAGCTATGGGTGCAGATATCATCGGTATCAACTGTTCTCTTGGACCCGAGCAAATTAGACCACTTATCGAAGAGATTGCAAGTGTTACAAACTTACCAATCAGCTGTCAACCAAATGCCGGTATGCCACAACTGATTAATAAACAAACTGTATTCCCACTTACAGCAGAAGAAATGGGACCATTGATGCTCGATATCGTTAATGCAGGCGCTAGTTATGTTGGTGGTTGCTGCGGTACGACACCAGCTCATATCCAATCTATTTCCAATGCTGTAAAAGCACATACACCTAAAGAGCGTGCTCATATCGAACCTAAAACAATTATTACAAGCCGTACTAGATTGTTAGAATTAGGTCACAATACAAAACCGCTTATCATTGGTGAACGTATTAACCCAACAGGTCGTAAAGTTCTCGCTCAAGAATTACGCGACGGCTCTTTCATTCGTGTAAAGCGCGATGCCTTAGATCAAGTAGAGGCGGGGGCAGACATCCTCGATGTAAACATGGGCGTAGCTGGCATGGATCAAACTCCATTGATGGAACGAGCAATCTTTGAATTATCCATGCTTGTTGAAACTCCATTGTCTATCGATACATTGGACCCAGCAGCTATGGAGGTAGCTCTTAAAAACTACCCAGGCCGCGCGCTTATTAACTCCGTAAATGGGGAGGAGGAGTCCATCACTCAAGTTATGCCTTTAGCTAAGCGATACGGTGCAGCATTGCTTTGCTTGCCATTATCCAGTGGTGACCTTCCTGAAAAAGCAGAGGACCGCGTTGCTTTAGCTGAAAGCATCGTAAATCGCGCGTATGGTTATGGTCTTCAACCACATGACTTATTACTCGATCCATTGGTATTAACACTTGCCAGCGGTGAAGATAGTGCACGCCAAACATTGCGTACACTACAATTATATAAAGAAAAATTTGGCTTCCCAACAGTAATGGGCTTGTCTAATATCTCCTTTGGCATGCCTCAACGTCCATACTTGAACGGCCAGTTTTTAACAATGGCCCTTGCATGTGGCTTAACAACACCGATTATGAACCCTCTAAATTATCCAGCCAAAAAAGCTTTTGTATCTAGTACAACACTTTTAGGTTGGGACCCAGGTTCTGCTGAATTTATTAAAGAATACGGATACGAAGACGAAACAAGTGCACCAGGCAACGCTGCACCTAAAGGTCCAGAGAAAAAATCCTTCGATAGCAATGATCCTTTAGCAAATATCCGCGCATGTGTAGAACAAGGTGAAAAAGAAGCTATCATTGATCTTGTAAAAAAAGCCTTAGCAGATGGTATCGATCCATTAGATCTTACGAAAAAAGGTTTATCTGAAGCGATGAACGTAGTAGGGGATAAGTTTGGCTCTGGTAAATTATTCTTACCACAAGTAATGCTTGCTGCTGAAACAATGCAAGCTGCTTTCAACACCATTAAAGAAATTATTCCTGCTAGTGAAAGCTTAGATAAAGGCACCGTTGTCGTGGCTACAGTTAAAGGCGACATTCACGATTTAGGTAAAAATATCGTAGCAGCATTACTTGAAAACAATGGCTACAAAATCATCGACCTTGGTAAGGACGTTGACCCAGAAATTATCGTACAAGCCATTAAAGATAACAAAGCCGCTCTAGTAGGTATTTGTTCCTTGATGACGACTACAATGCCACAAATAGACAATACCATCGCTGCTATCCGTGCAGCAGGCCTTAAAACTAAGGTCATGGTTGGCGGCGCCGTAGTATCTCAAGACTACGCAGACCAAGCGGGCGCAGATATCTACGCTAAAGACGGCATCGCTGCTGTTAACCACGCTAACGACTTTTTTGAAACACTAGAAAAATAATTTATAGTAACGAGGTACATGATGACATTAAGAGAAAAACATCAACAAGGTCAGTTCACCATTACAGTTGAATTGGATCCTCCCAAAAGCAGTTCTGCAGAAAAGACCTTCGAACAAGCAGCCCGTTTAAAAGGGAAGGTGGATGCTATCAATATCGCTGACAGCCCTATGTCCAAAATGCGCATGAGCCCAATTTCTCTTTCTTACTTGTTGCAACACAACAAAGAGATCGAAACTATTTTCCACCTTACATGCCGCGACCGCAATATTATCGGTTTGCAATCCGAATTACTCGGTGCAGCAGCGTTGGGTGTGCATAATATTTTAACCCTCACTGGTGATAAACCAGATAACGGGGACCATCCATTTGCACAATCTGTATTTGAAGTCGACTGTATGGGACTACTCAATATCGCCAAGACATTAAATGCAGGCAAAGACCTTGCAGGTAATGACCTAGACTCACCTACAAACTTCTACATCGGTGCAACTGGTAATCCTGGTGCTCCAGATTTAGAGATTGAACGCCAAAAATTGGCTGCTAAAATTCAAAATGGCGCTCACTTTGTACAAACACAACCAATTTACGATTTAGAACAGGCAAAACGCTACATTGATAAAATGTCTGAATTCGATATACCTATCATGCTCGGTTTGATTCCACTTAAAAGCTTTAAAATGGCCACATACCTCCACGAAAAAGTGCCTGGAATCAACCTTACTCAAGAAATATTAGACCGCATGGAAAAAGGTGGTAAAGAGGCTGGTACAGAAATCGCTATCGAAACACTTGAACAAATCAAGAAAATTGCAGCAGGCGTACATATTATGCCTTTAAATGATATCGATACAACGTTACATATTATTGACCACGTATAAGTCATTTTAATGTTTGCATAGAATACCTTTCCCACGGACTCCAAAGCGAGCTAAGTCGTCCTTAGGGAAAGGTATTCTATTTTCATTTAAACTAATTTATCCTATATCAAAATAACTCCTCCTTAAAATGTCGTTGTAAACGATATCATTTAATAGGTAGTGGGGAGGGGGATAGAAAACGAGCTAAGTCATTCCTAATGAAAAGGAAAGAGGATGCAAATATAAGATTTGCATCCTCTTTTTGTACTTGTTTTGTATTGTATTGCTAGTTTTATTAAGTTTCACACGGTATGTACTAGTAAAAATCATACTAATGGTTTATCTTTGATTTCTTTTGGTTTCCGTGGGTATTGTTTTGGTGTTTTTCCCGTTTTCCTTATATATATGATTGCTCGTTTATCATCTAAGGTTGGCAGAGTAATGGTTCTTACTTCTTCGATAGCAGCTTTTAGTATGCTAAGGGCTTTATTAGATTCTTTAACTTCTTCTTCATAGATAGCTCCTTTTAAAGCAACTACATATCCACCTTCTTTTACATATGGCACAGTCCACTCTAAAAGAATCGGCAAACGTGCCACGGCACGGCTCGTAGCAATATCAAAGCTTTCACGGTAATCTTGATGACTCAAATCCTCCGCACGTCCGTGTAAGGTAGTACAGTTCGTCAGTTTTAGTTCATCTATAACCGATTCCAAAAAGTTAAGCCGCTTTTTTAAAGAATCAAACAGGGTAACCTTGAGGCTACGATCATAGATAGCCAACGGAATGCCAGGGAAACCTGCACCCGTGCCAACATCGATAATCGACATACCAGATTTAATGATTTCAGGATCATAACAGGAGAGGGAGTCAATCATATGTTTAACCACGACCTCTTTCATGTCTGTAATACCCGTTAGATTGAGATATTTATTTGTTTCAATCATATGCGCATAATACAAGTAAAAGTCTTTTGCCTGTTCTTCTGTACAGGGCAAACCAAAATGACTCATTTGCTCCATCATATACGAAACAAATTCAGACTGAGGTGCTATAGGCACATCGTATTTTTCTTTCATAAGTACTCCTAATAAATTGTCTAGTGTTTATTCGACAATAAGATCTGTAGGAAATATCTCTTAAAAAAGTTCATATAAAATGCATATTATTACATAAATTCATGTTATTACATGCTATTTTATTTACTTCTGTTGTATTGTTCTAATTGGATCAATAGAACAGATACGTCTGCAGGGGAGACACCAGAGATACGGCTTGCTTGGCCGATGGAGTGAGGGCGAATCTTGTTGAGCTTTTGTTGCGCTTCAAGAGAAATGCCCTTAATTTCTGTGTAGTCCCATTCTTTTGGAAGAATTTTTTCTTCTAGTTTGCGAACTTTATCGACTTGGTCCATTTGCTTTTTGATGTACCCTTCATAGGTAATGGAAATGTCCACAGCTTCCTCTACGTCAGGTGTATAGCGTTTCAAACCAAATGCATCGGCTACGATAGCATAAGAAAGTTCGTTACGTTTTACTAAATCATAAGCGTGAATACCTGTTCTAATAGGTGCTGTACCTAAACCTTCAAGCAAAACTTGTGTTTCTTTAGACGGATTGACAGGTGTATTTCGTAACATATCCATTGCTTCTTCGATAGCAGCTTTCTTTGCTGTAAATTTGGCCCAACGATCGTCTTTTACAAGACCGATTTCACGGCCTTTTTCTGTAAGACGCAGGTCTGCATTATCTTGACGAAGCAATAGACGGTATTCACTGCGGCTTGTCATCATGCGGTACGGTTCATTTGTCCCTTTTGTTACAAGATCATCGATAAGAACACCGATGTACGCTTCGGAGCGAACAAGGATGAACGGTTCCTTCCCTTGAATCCACAATGCTGCGTTGATACCAGCCATGAGGCCTTGAGCAGCCGCTTCTTCATAGCCGGATGTACCGTTGGCTTGACCTGCAGAGTAGAGACCTTCAATATGTTTCACTTGAAGTGCTGGTGTCAATTGCGTTGGATTCAAGCAATCGTATTCGATAGCATAGGCAGGACGCATAATTTCAACATTCTCAAGACCTGGGATGGTACGCAAGAAAGCATATTGTACATCCATTGGAAGAGACGTACTCATACCTTGTACATACATTTCATTTGTACCCGTGCCTTCTGGTTCTACGAATAATTGATGGCGTTCTTTATCGGCAAAGCGCACTACTTTATCTTCGATGGAAGGACAGTAACGAGGGCCTACGCCTTCGATTTTGCCACTATACATAGGAGCCCGGTGAATATTGCTATGAATGATTTCGTGCGTTTCTTTATTAGTATAGGTCAACCAACATACATCTTCATTACGATTAATCCATTCATCCATGAAGGAAAATGCGTGATGATGTGCATCGCCTTCTTGAACTACCATATTTTCGAGGTTTAAAGTACGTTTATCTACACGTGCTGGTGTACCCGTCTTAAAGCGCATCAATTCAATACCATTATCGAGTAAGGATTGAGAGAAATGTTCCGCTACGCGTTGACCATTTGGACCGCCCACATAATCGATATCGCCGATGAGGATTTTACCTTTCAAATAGGTACCTGTACAAAGAATAATAGCTTTAGCGCCATAAAATTCACCAAGCTCTGTAACGATGCCTGTTACCTTGCCATCCTCCACCTTAAGTTCTGTCACCATGATTTGCTTAACATTGAGATTATCTGTATTCTCCAATGTTTGTTTCATCAAATGTTGGTATTTAATCTTGTCGGATTGGCAGCGCAAAGAATGAACGGCAGGTCCTTTGCCCATATTGAGCATACGCATTTGGATAGCCGTAGCATCCGCATTGATACCCATTTGACCGCCTAATGCGTCAACTTCGTAAACAAGATGGCTTTTACCAGGGCCACCCACGGCAGGGTTGCACGGCATAAGCGCAATATTATCTAAACTGATAGTCGCCATCAACGTGCGATGACCCATGCGGGCAGTAGCGAGAGCCGCCTCACAACCAGCATGACCACCACCGATGACGATGACATCATAATTATCTACTGTGTACATATCAATTAAATTCCTTATATTTGTTACTTATCTTATTGTAAAAGTTTAAATCACTTACCAAGGCAAAAACGACTAAACAATTCATCTATCATGCTTTCTCGGATGGTATCGCCTGTGATGTCGCCTAGTAGTTCCCAAGCGCTACGCAAGTCGGTGGCCACAAAGTCTACAGGCATGCCCATATCGATAGAGGAGATGGCTTGTTCTACTTGAGCCTTCGCTTGTTCCATGAGGCTGATGTGGCGCACATTACTGATCATGGCGCTATTGTCTTGTTTTACGCGACCGCCGTAGACGAGTTCTTGCACCCATTTGGCAAGAACCGCAGAGCCTTCGCCTTCTTTAGCACTGATTCGTTCGATAGCCGTGAAGGTTCCGTGTTCTTTAATATTTTCATCTGTAACGACTTGTGCCACATCGGACTTATTAAGGAGTACGATAGTATTCAAACCGCTCACAGAGGTCAAAATTTCGATTTCTTCAGGCGTTAAAGGAGTAGACCCGTCTATAACACAAAGCACGATGTCTGCTTTGTTAATATAATCACGAGCACGCTCAACACCGAGGGCTTCCACCGTATCTTGTGTGTCGCGAATACCTGCTGTATCGATGAGGCGCAAGGAAATGCCTTCTACGGTCATATATTCTTCAATACTATCGCGTGTCGTCCCCGGAATATCCGTTACGATAGCGCGGTTTTCACGCAAAAGAGCGTTCATAAGGCTCGATTTACCTGCATTTGGACGACCTACGATAACCGTTGTAATACCGTCCCGAATAAGGCGACCTGTGTTTGCTGTGGACAAGAGTTCATCCATAGCTTTCAAAATAGGCTGCAACTGTTCGCGAACCTCTTGGCTCGTTACGTCTTCGATATCCTCCTCAGGATAGTCGATGGTTACCTCTAAATGAGCAATCATGGCGATGAGCTGTTCTCGCACATCTTTTACAAAGGATGAAACAGTTCCATCTAGCTGAGCCACAGCGAGGGAGAGGGAGTCCTCTGTTTTTGCTTCAATAATATCAATGATCGCCTCCGCTTGCGTGAGGTCGATACGTCCGTTCATAAAGGCACGCTTCGTAAATTCACCAGCATCAGCCATGCGCACATCATGATTTACGAGCAATTTCAATATTTGTCGAACCGGCACAATACCGCCGTGACACTGAATTTCTACCACATCTTCCGCCGTATAGGAATGAGGGCCTTTCATTAATAACACAAGAACCTCGTCGATGGTCTTGTTCGTCGCTGGATCCACAATGGTCCCATATTGAATCGTTCTATTTTGGCGATCCATCAAAGGAACGGTACCAGCGCTCTTGAACAGGCTATTTACAATAGGAAAACTATCCTTGCCGCTGACCCGAATAATACCAACTCCACCGATACCTGGCGGTGTGGCAATGGCCGCTATTGTATCATCTATATACATACATATCTCCGTATTTCGATAATTTATTATATGTTCTTCGCCTGTGAAAGTTAAACTAAACCAATCTTACCCGCGCGAAGATTAACTTAGGTTAGCTTTCACCATAACCTAAATAATAAAGGGAACAGCCCTCAAGTAACGGAGAATACCAGTTACCTGAAAGCTGCACCATTATATTTTATTTTTTGTACGAAATCACAACGTGACGGAATGGTTCATCCCCTTCACTGTTGGTAATAACATTTTTATCCCCTTGAAGGGCGGTATGAATGATTTTACGTTCAAAAGCATTCATCGGTTCTAAAGAAACCTTTTGACGATTGCGTTTCACCTTAGAAGCCAAGCGTTTCGCGAGATTCACCAATGTTTCTTCTCGGCGAGAACGATAATTTTCCACATCTACCATGATATGGCAATGGCCAGATACATCCTTGTGAGCCACGAGATTTGTTAAGTATTGAATAGCATCTAATGTTTGACCATGTTTACCAATCAAAATACCTAGCTCTTCGCCGTGTACTTGGAATGTAATTTTATCTTTTGTCATCATTTTTTCGATAACGACAGTGAGACCCATTTGTGTAAACATATCATCGAGGAATTGTTTACCTTTTTCAGCAATTTCTTGTTGATCCTCTTTTGAAAGTTCCTTTTTAGAAGGTTTTTCTTCTACAGTACTTTCAGAAGTTTCAGCTGCCGTATCTTGTACTTCTGTTTCGCTTGTTGCCACTGGTTCGGAAGCAATAGCTATAGATTGTTCTTTAACATTAGCTGCTTCTTCTGCAGTAGCAGATTTAGCTAAAGCGGTGAAGAATAAACGAACAACTGCTGGTTTACGACCAATGCCTAAAAATCCACTAGAAGGTTGTTCTAAGACCTTAGTTTCTACCAATTCTTGACCTTCAGAGGCCAATTGAGCTACACCTTTAGCAATGGCATCTTCAATGGTTTTAGCAGATACATCGATAAATTCCATAGTGCCTCCTATTATTTAGCTTCTAAGCCTTTGTAAATGAAATGTTGTTGTACAAATTGGAACACATTGGATACGATCCAGTAAATAACTAAGCCAGAAGGGAAGTTAAGAGAAATGTAACCAATGAATAGAGGCATAAAGATTGTCATAATCTTTTGTTGTTGCGCAGCAGCACCAGTTGCACCACTACTAGTTTGACGAGACATAACCCATGTGGATAATGCACTCAAAACTGGCAAGATGTACATTGGATCTGGTTCGCCAAGACTAGGAAGCCATAAGAAATGTACATAGTTTTGATCGTATGGATAGCTTTGTAAAGCATAGAAGATAGCGATCAAGAATGGCATTTGCACCAATAGAGGCAAGCAGCCCGCTAATGGGTTAACACCCATTTCTTTGTACAATGCACCCATTTCCGCTTGCAGTTTTGCAGGATCATTTTTGTATTTATCTTGCAATTCTTTCATGCGAGGCTGCAACTCTTGCATAGCCTTCATGGATTTGATTTGTTTAACAGTAAGTGGCGCCAAAATCGCTTTAATAACGATTGTTAAAAGGATAATAGCCACACCGTAGCTCGGATAGCCTACCATTTGAGTCAATTGGAACGCATAGGTTACCAATGTACTCATCAAATTAACGATAGGTTGGAATACACTACTTAAAAATTCCATTGTTTCTCCTTTTCTTACAGTCGAAATCGTCCTTTGCGCATCTATATATCGTTATGGTATGGTCTAAATTTCATCCATACAGATGCTCAGGTATTTCCAAAACTGTGCTAGATAATGATGGTGAAAGTTACTTTCACAGAACACATCCAGTCTAATCCCAAAGGGGTTAGGGAACTGGATCGTAGCCACCCTTATGGAAAGGATGACAGCGAAGAATGCGTTTTAAACCCATCCAGCTACCTTTCAAAGGACCATATTTTTCGATGGCCTGCAGAGTATATGTGGAACATGTCGGATAATAACGGCAACATCCAGGTTTTAAGGGAGATATGGCGAGCTGATAGAACCTAATTAAAAGTCGTAAAAGCATGGTTATACAGCGTTTCATGGAAACCTCCATATATACAAAAAGGACCAAAGCCTCTAACTTGTGGTCCTATTTATCATTTTGTATCAATAATTTGCTTTTTCGCAAGAGATACAAAATCTCCTTTTCCGCTTTTTCGTAGGTAGCGTTTTTCAGAGGGCCACGTCCAACAATTACGATATGATACCCTTCGCGAATGGCGTGCTGATTGAGGCGATATACCTCTTTCATAAGGCGTCTAGCTCGGTTGCGCTCCACTGCACAACCGACCTTTTTACCTGTTACAAAACCAATGCGAGTAGGTTGCTTTGCCACGGGCATACGATACAGTACACACATGCGGCCTACTTCGTATTTACCGTGCTTATACACAAGGCGATATTCATTATTGTGCGTCAGTCGTCTTGCTTTATCAAGGCAATAATCCATATGCATTGTCCTTAAGTCCTAAGAATAGAAAAACTTGGCAGCAGCGCCAAGTTTTTTCTCCTGCCTAACAGCTATTATATTATGCAGATAAGCGTTTTCTGCCTTTTGCACGTCTTCTTTTCAAAACGAGACGGCCGCCGATAGTTTTCATGCGTTCACGAAAACCATGGGTACGTTTTCTCCAAAGAGTATTTGGTTGGTAAGTACGTTTCATTAGTAAAACACCTCCTCGTCATTTTGTATTGTTTTACTTATACCATAACAGGGTAATTATAGAGGTAAAACGTAAATTTGTCAATCATTTAGGGCTATTCTGAAAGACTTTCATGTAGATTTTACTTAAATCCGATAGAACTTAAACTGATACTACTTTTATAGGGAGAGGAATAGATGTGGTTTTCTCCCTCCATACTCATCGTAAGTCGGTCAAAAATCCACATCTATTCCTGCTCTTAACATACTCTAATGACTACTAATATACCTACCACCAGTATAAAAAGTAGTATCAGTTTTTATACCAATCTAATAAAAGTCTTTCAGAATACGGATCTAAGGATGTGTTCAAATTTTACCTTTTATCCTCTGGGGAAGGAGATAGGGACCTATGTTACGTTTCCAGGGGGAGGAATATAGGGATCCTTTATCGCTCCATACGACACGTAAAGTCGCTCAAAAGGACCCTATATTCCCTCCCTAAGTAAACCCTAATCACACCTTAAATACCACTACACGATGTAAACGTAACATCAATTTTCAACAACACAAGAACTCACATTCTAATCTTTTATATTTTGACAAATTTATGTTTTGATCTCTGGTTGAGAGTAGGGAGGAATAGATGCTGTTTATTACTTCTGACTCCTCTCCCCAATTTTCATTTAAGTTGTGTAGATAACGTTTTATAAACAGGTCTAATGTAGATTGCTAAAAGGTATATCTATTACTTTTCCAGTGGTGTGTATAGAAATTATAAAATTATTTGGTCGGAGGAGGGGAAGTGAAACTACTTTTTGAGTGACTTACGCGTCGTATGGAGCGATAAAAGTAGTTTCACTTCCTATCCAAAAAGTAATAGATATACCCAAGGAATTTTAAAATATACATTATAAATAGTTTATAAAAGTTATCCACAGATTGAATGACAAATTCCTTATTTTTTGGTACAATCATACTTGAAATTAGGGAAAATTATATATTTTTATAGGTTTTTGATGGATAACTTTCGAGGTTATCCACATTTTTTCTCTTTTATCCTATAAAAACTAAAAAGTCAGTAATTATCTAGATAAAATAGACTTTTATTTTTACTTATTCACAGGTTATACACAAGTTATTCACAGGAATAATAGATTTTTCCACAGCTTTTACAATGGTTATACACATTATTCCTAAAGTTATACACATTTATCGCAATAGTTATTCACAAGAGGCACGTCATGCAGTCATTTGATTTAAATAATATATGGGAACATATATTGCTTGAAGCGAAAAAGAATATGCAACATTTACCTGATGCATTGTATTTGCGCGTCACGTCATCGTTGATTCCCATGTCTCTCGAAAGTCATTCTATCCATATTGGGGTCATGCAAACATTTGTAAAAAACTTAATCGACCAGCAGCCGCAGATTAGCAAGGCTTTACAAGATGCAATTACCACGGTCATCGGTTCCCATCGAGATATGGTGTTATTCGATTTTAATCAAGAGAGTATAGATACTAATTTCGTTGATGAAAGTCTCATCGATACGCCAGTTGTAGCACCGCCAATGCCTTTACCACCTATAGTAGAGGAAAAGGCTCATCAAGAGGAGTTTTACACACCAGTCTATCAAGATCCTATCTATATCGACCGTGTGCCAGCGCCTGTGAATATTCCAGATGAGCCAATGGTAGCGGCACCGAAGAAACCGACAGAAACAATGTCAACATTGCAGTCTGATAATGTTCCTGTAGACCTGTCATTATCTAATCTCAATCCGGCGTACCGTTTTGATAACTACGTAACGGGCAACGCCAACCGCATTCCTTTTGGAGCTGCTCAAAATGTAGCTGAATTTCCAGGCGGCGACTACAATCCGCTCTTTATCTACGGTCCATCTGGCCTCGGAAAAACACACTTGATGCATGCCATTGGCAATGCTATCAAGGAAAATCATCCACATATGAAGGTCATGTCCATTACGAGCGAAAACTTTATGAATATTTTCGTCGAAACATTGCAGCGCAACCAAGGTAAATTATTCCGCAATACATTCCGCAATATCGATGTTCTCATGATTGACGATATTCAGTTCCTTGAAAGCCGTGAAAGTACGAAAACTGAGCTATTTAATACATTTAATGAACTATTAAATAACAACAAACAAATCGTGCTTACCTCTGATACGATGCCAAACGATATGGAGCAGTTCGAAGATCGTCTTCGCTCTCGTTTTCAAGCTGGCTACATTGCCACAATGGAAAATCCTGATTTAGAAACGCGCATCGCCATCTTCAGATCACTGCTCGAACGTGAATATAAAAAGAACCGCATTATTCGCATCGATAATGATTCTATTAACTACGTAGCATTGCAATTTAGCGAAAACGTCCGTGTGTTGCAAGGTGCTTTCACCAAACTCATCGGTACAGCGTCCATCGATCAACGTCTAGAATCTATTGACCTAGAATACACAAAACACGCCTTGGCGGGTCTCGTTCATACAGAAGAGGTAAATATAGTTAATATTGAAAGCATCCAAAATTTTGTAAGTTCCTATTTCAATATTAAAAAGCAAGACCTACTTGGCAAGAAACGAAAAGCCCAATTCGCATTTCCACGACAAATCGCCATGTATCTATGCCGCGATATGATCAATGAAAGCTATCCACAAATCGCAGCAGCTTTCTCTCGTGACCATACGACAATTCTCCATGCGTACGATAAAATAACGAAGGAAATTGAAAAAAACGAAGAAACTAAACGAATGGTTGCAGAAATTAAACAGAAATTAACAACCTGTGGATAACTCTGTGGATATATAGTGAATAACTTTGTGGATATCACAAAACTCGTACTTTGGTGTGAATATGTGGATAAGTAGGTACAAACTATTAACATAGTTATGCACAGCTCATAATTCACACAATTATTGGCGCCGATTCACTTTTACACATATAAACAGACCCCTACTATTACTACTACTAAAACTAAAAAAACAATCAGAAAAACAGTAGAAACAGATCTATCGTAGAATATATATAGAGCATCTACAATAGCAAACATAGAATATTACAAACAAAACAAGTAATTATTAGTGCTTCTACAATATATAAATCGTAATCACAAACAACATATATATTAGAAATAATATAGTAGTTAATAATAAAATCCAATTATATAAATTAATATAAAACTTTCAAAAAGGAGTAACATATGCATATTACATTCCCAAAAGCAAATCTCCAAAAAGCAATCAACGTATTGCAAAAGGTATCTCAAAATAAAACAAGTTCCAACTTACCAGGTGCTATTTACATAACTACAAAAAATGGTCAAGTAGAATTGCAAGGTAACGACTTTGAACTTGGTATCCGTTTAACAATTGACGGAAACATTAAAGAACCTGGTACTTTAGTAGTAGGTTCCCGTTATTTCCAAGAATTAATTCGTAAATTACCTGGCGATACTATCGAACTTTACAAACCAGAAGACGGAAATTCTTTGACAATCACATCTGGATCTTCCGAATTTAATCTTGTTACATTACACCCAGATAATTTCTCCTTGGTTGAACAAATTCACGACCAAGATCATGTAAACATCGATAGCTTTGCTATGAAAGAACTCATCGATTTAACAAACTACGCAGCTGCTACTGATGAAGATCGTCCTGTATTTACCGGTGCTCTTCTCGAAATCAAAGAAAACGAAGTGACTATGGTTGCTACCGATACACACCGTATGGCTGTTAAAAAAATTACAATTGATGAACCAGCAACGACTCCAATGCGTGCTATCATTCCTACAAAAACGTTAGCTGAAGTATCTCGTTTATTACCAACAGATAATCCAGCCATGATCAATATCATTTGGAATCGTACACAAATTGTATTTAATTTTGAATCTATTTATATTATTTCTCGCTTAATCGAAGGAACGTATCCTGAATATGAAAAGGTAATTCCTTCCCAATTCGATTCTAGTGCTGTTATCGACCGCCGCGAATTCGCTGGTGCTGTTGATCGCGTATCCTTATTGGCTAAAGACATCAGCTATAACGTAATTCGTTATGATTGGTCTGAAAGCAATGTCACATTATCTACTCAAAATACTGAAATCGGTATGGCTAAAGAAGACGTAGCTGTTGAATTTAAAGGTACACCTTTCACAATCTCCTTCAACGGTCGTTACATCTCTGATATCTTGCGTCACAGCACAGGAGATAATATTCACTTGTTCTTAAAACAAAATGGTCCTGTTGTCATTCGCCAAGACAATAATCCGAACTATACATACGTAGTAACACCAGTTCGCACGAATGCATAAAAGTAAAAGCAGGGCAGTAGTCAATGGAGGAGCTTGCGACGACAGAGACACTGCATCGCTTTGTTCTGAACGTAAGATTTTCTAGATAACAAAGTTATCTAAGAAAATCCACAGTGAAGAACTGTGCTTTGGGCTCCAACCAAATATAACTTTGGTCGGAACGTGCAATTTTTCGAAAAAAATGCTCAGAGAGCGACCTGGACTCAGTATGATATATATTATTATGCAAATTGTCCAAATAGGAGGACGTTATGAAAGAGAAACAGCAGGTACCCATTCATACGGAGTACATTCAAATTGATCAGTTGTTGAAGTTAGAAGGCATCATTGAAACAGGTGGTCAAATTAAATCTTTCATCGATGAAGGCATCCTTACCTTGAATGGTCAGGTTGTAACGGAAAAACGCAAGAAATGCCGCGTTGGTGATGTGATTTCTTGTGAAGGTCTCGATGTAGACCTCATAATTACACAAGAGGAGGCATAATCGGTGAGAATTGACTCACTGCAATTATTCCAGTTTCGTAATTATAAGGATGTACAGATACAGTTTAACCCTGAGATTATCGTTTTGCATGGCACCAATGGGGCTGGTAAGACGAATATCCTCGAATCGATTTATGTTGGTACAATTGGTAAAAGCCATCGTACTAACGATACATCGGATATGCTCATGTTTAATGCTGAAGAAGCAGGCATAGTTGTAAAATTCGAGAAAAAAGATACGCCTCAAAAGGTAAATATTAAATTATTCCGCCAAGGGGCCAAGGATATTCGTTTAAACGACACAAAAATATCTCAAAAAGAACTGATTGGTACATTAAATACAGTTATCTTTTGTCCTGAAGACTTACAGCTCATTAAGGGAACTCCGTCTGGTCGTAGGCGTTTCCTAGATATGGAAATATCTCAGACCAGCGCTACTTACTATCATCAATTGATGCAGTATAATCGGTTGTTACAGCAACGAAATGCAGTCCTAAAAGAATATAGGGGAAAGAATAATATTCCTCTTGAAGAATGGGATTTGCAGCTAGCAGATATGGCGAGCTTTATCGTAAAGAAACGATTAGAAAGTTTGAAAAAAATCAATCTGCTCATCGATTTGATGAATCGTAAATTGACGGGTGGACTCGAGAATTTAACCATCGGTTATGAACAGCCGTATATGGACAATGGTTCATTAGAATATACAAAGGAAGGCTTTTACGAACGCATCAAAGCAGCGTTGCCGCAAGATCGTCATCGTTTGAGCACTAGTGTAGGTCCTCATCGCGATGATTTAAGATTCTTTTCCGATGCTATGGATTTAAAGAAATTTGGATCTCAAGGGCAGCAACGAACCGCTGTATTGTCTTTAAAGTTGAGTGAACTTGAGTTTATTAAGTCAGAGGTAGGAGAATATCCAGTTCTTCTCTTGGATGATGTATTGAGCGAACTTGATGAGTCAAGACGAGTGAATTTATTGCAGTTTATTCATAAACGAATTCAAACATTTATTACCACTACAGATATTCACGATTTTAAAGATTTGAAATCCGTTCAATTTATTTCTTGTGAAGGAGGAAAGGTTCAGTATGGACAGCCTTGATCTTTGTTTACCAAAGGCCTTAGCAGAACTGAATTTACTGGAACAATATAAATTGAATACCCTCGTTCACAAGTGGCGTGATGTAGTAGGCGATGTTATTGCTGATCATACGAAAATTGTGTCTATCAAGCCTCCAGACATGGTTATCAGTGCAGATAATTCCATGTGGATGCAGGAATTACAGATGCAAAAACGACGTATCATCGAGGCTATCAACAAGTATTACCGCCAAGAGGTAATCACCGATATTCGATTCATCATGAAACGTCAGAGCTATGTGAAAGTAGAAATTAATACGTCTCTTACGATTCCTGATGAACAGATTATTACAAAACGTATTAATTTTGCTAATATCGTACTTTCAAAAGAAGATGTAGACGCCATCGATAAATCTTTAGAACAAACGGATAACGAAGAATTACGAGCTGCTTTCAGAAAAGTACAAATTACGGCTCGAAAGCGTGAAATATATTTAGAGCAGCATGGGTATCATCGTTGTAAGCGATGTGGCATGCACATGGAATATAAAAAAGAAATCTGTCCTACCTGTGAATATGAATTGCACAGGGCTCATATCAAGGAAATTAAGGCTGTCATTCGAAATTATCCGTACTTTAAATACAGCGACTGTCAGCAATTTATACAGTGTACTTTCCCAGACTTTGCAGAAGCGATGCGGGAATCTATATACTTTTACCTGGATAAGATTTATAAAGGATCTATCAATCGCCGTCATATGTTTATGGTGGCCATGCTCATCACCCATAAGAAGCCAGATGAGTTGACGGATCAGCATGTTATCAATTTGTGTAATAAATATCGATCAAAGTTCCTCGCTGAAGAGGAACAGCGCAAAATTGATGCTCTTAATGGGACATTAGAAAAGTAGAGGGGGCATTCTTATGTACGTTCATATTGGAGATACCATTTCCGTGCCCATAGAATCTATCATTACGATGGTGCATGCCAAGGGCGGAAAGTCCCATAAAAGTCCTATTCATCACTATGAAACGTTAGAATATATCGCCATGGTGCCAGAGGAGCAAATCAAGACATATGTGGTCACAGATAATTGTGTGTATGGATCTGGTATTAGTATTAAGACTTTAATGAGACGGATTGATGAGTTTTATAGTATAATAAAGAGATAAAGTTTAATCCTGTACATGTTTTGTTACTTTATTTCAATCAAGTGCAGTATGATAGATTGTTAGGAGGAGTTTGTTTCATGCCTGAACAAAATTATGGCGCTCAGAATATTCAGGTTCTTGAGGGTCTAGACGCGGTGCGTAAACGCCCAGGGATGTATATTGGTAGTACGTCTGCTCGTGGTTTGCATCACCTCGTATACGAAGTTGTAGATAACTCTGTGGACGAAGCGCTTGCTGGTTATGCTACACATATCGAAGTATCCATCAATCCAGATAATAGTGTTACTGTTGTCGATGATGGTCGTGGTATTCCAACAGGGATGCATGAATCTGGTATGTCTGCGGTAGAGCTAGTATTAACGAAATTGCATGCCGGTGGTAAATTCGGTGGTGGTGGCTACAAGGTATCTGGTGGTCTTCACGGTGTAGGTATTTCCGTAGTTAATGCATTGAGTGAATGGACTAAGGTTCAAGTATCTCAAAATGGTATTGTCCAAGAGATTTCCTTTGCTCGTGGTCATAAAACTTCCGAGTTGCACGAAATTGGCAAGGCCGAAGGCACTGGTACTACAGTTATTTTCAAGCCAGATGCAGAAATCTTTGAAACTACCGTATTTAGCTTTGATACATTGAAAATGCGTTTACAAGAATTGGCATTCCTTAACAAAGGCCTTCGCATTACATTGAGCGATTTGCGCTTAGAGGAACCTCGTGTTGAAAGCTTCCACTATGAAGGTGGTTTGGTTTCTTTCATTACCTTCTTGAACGAAAATAAAGAAGCAATTAATCCAACTGTTATCAACATTGAAAATACAAAAGACGATGTTGTGGTAGATGTAGCATTGCAATATAACGATAGCTATAGTGAAAACTTGTTGTCCTTCGTAAATAACATCAATACGATTGATGGTGGTACACATCTATCGGGTTTCCGTGCTGCCTTGACTCGTACTCTCAATGATTATGGCCGTAAATCTGGTTTGATTAAGGAAAGTGAGTCTAATCTTTCCGGTGAAGACGTACGTGAAGGTTTGACAGCTGTCGTATCTGTAAAAGTGTTGGAACCTCAATTTGAGGGCCAAACAAAAACTAAACTTGGCAATAGCGAAGTCAAAGGTATTACAGACGTTATCGTTACAGAAGGTCTTAAAACATTCTTCGAAGAACATCCTCAAGATGCGAAGAAGATCATCGAAAAAGCAACGATGGCAAGCCGTGCTCGTGAGGCTGCTCGTAAAGCCCGCGACTTAACACGCCGTAAAAATGCGTTGGAAGTATCTAGCCTTCCTGGTAAATTGGCGGACTGCTCCGAAAAAGATACATCTATGACTGAAATTTATCTTGTGGAGGGTGATTCTGCAGGTGGTTCTGCAAAACAAGGTCGCGATCGTCGTTACCAAGCGATTTTGCCATTGCGTGGTAAAATCCTCAACGTAGAAAAAGCACGTCTCGATAAGATTTTAGCTAATAACGAAATTCGCTCCATGATTACCGCTTTTGGTACAGGTATTGGCGATGAATTCGATATTACAAAATCCCGTTATAACAAGATTATCATCATGACAGATGCGGACGTTGACGGCGCTCATATCCGTACATTGTTATTAACATTCTTCTACCGCTATATGAAACCATTGGTAGAGGAAGGCCATATCTATATTGCTCAACCACCTTTGTATCAAATCAAGAAAGGTAAATCTCACTGGTATGTATACTCTGATGCAGAGTTGACTGCTAAACTTGATGAAGTAGGCCGCGATGGTATTACAATCCAACGTTACAAAGGTTTAGGTGAAATGAATCCTGAACAATTATGGGAAACTACAATGAATCCTGATAATCGTACGATTCTACAAGTTAGCTTAGAAGATTCTATCGAAGCTGACAAAATCTTTACAGTTCTCATGGGTGATAAGGTAGAGCCTCGTCGTAAATTTATTGAAGATAACGCAAAATACGTGCGTAATCTAGATTTGTAAGAGGTGACCCATGTCTGAAAATCATAATAGTAACGTAGAGTTTACGTCTAATAAAGATCAACATCTAAAACGGTCCCTAAAGGCGCGTCATATGAATATGATTGCTTTAGGTGGCGCCATCGGTACAGGTTTATTCGTTGCTGGTGGTGAAGTGGTAAGTACAGCTGGCCCTGGTGGTGCTCTTGTAGCTTACGGCCTCATTGGTATCATGGTTTATTTCCTCATGACATCTCTTGGGGAAATGGCTACATACTTGCCAATTCCTGGTTCCTTCGGGACTTATGCAAAACGCTATGTAGATCCTGCCTTTGGTTTTGCCTTAGGTTGGAATTACTGGTTTAACTGGGCTATTACCTTGGCTGCTGAAGTATTAGCAGGGGCGCTCATCATGAAATATTGGTTCCCTGATGTACCTGCCATCGTATGGTCTGCTCTGTTCTTGCTCATTTTATTTGGCTTGAACTATTTATCTACTCGTTCCTTTGGTGAAAGTGAATATGTGTTCTCTAGCATCAAGGTAATTACCGTATTCGTATTTCTATTCTGTGGCTTTATGCTCATCTTTGGTATCGGTGGTACATCTCCAGGATTTGCAAACTGGACCGTAGGAGAGGCTCCATTTGTAGGTGGCTGGGAATCTATTCTTGCTATCTTTATGGTGGCAGGATTCTCCTTCCAAGGTACTGAATTGATCGGTGTAGCCGCTGGTGAAGCGGAAGACCCTGAAAAGAATGTGCCAAAAGCGATTAATACAATCTTCTGGCGTATTCTATTATTTTATATCGGTGCTTTCACGGTTATCGGTTTCTTGATTCCGTACACAGATCCAAATCTGTTGAACTCTAGTGTAGAGAACGTATCTATTTCTCCATTTACACTCGTATTTGACCGCTTTGGTTTTGCCTTTGCTGCTAGCTTTATTAATGCCATTATCTTAACAGCTGTATTGAGTGCTGGTAACTCTGGTCTATACTCTTCTACACGCATGTTGTACGCACTCGCTAAGGAAGGTCAAGCACCTCAAATTTTTGCTAAGTTAAATAAACGTGGTGTTCCAGTACCTGCGTTAATCTTAACGACAGCAATCGGTTTATTTGCGTTCCTAACAAGCTTTATCGGTGAAGGTACAGCTTATACATGGATTGTTAATATTTCTGGTTTATGCGGTTTCATCGCATGGGTTGGTATTGCAGTATCTCACTATCGTTTCCGCCGTGCATTCATTGCACAAGGCAGAGATCTTAGTGAATTGCCATACAAAGCGTGGTTATTCCCAGTTGGCCCAATCTTGGCGTTCATTCTTTGCGTCATCATCATCTGTGGTCAAAACTACTCTGCTTTCACAGGTGATACCATCGACTGGTACGGCGTATCCGTTGCTTATATTGGCTTGCCAATCTTCTTCGCAGTGTACCTTGGTTACAAATACATCAACAAAACTAAAGTTGTGCCGTTGAAAGAAGTTAACTTAGACCGCGATTTTGATAGATAAAAATATAAAATTAGACCTGTTCATTATGAAAGTAGTGAACAGGTTTTTTTTTGATGTATAATATGTAAATTTTTGATATATAGTATGTAATTTTTGGAGATACAATATGTAATTGTTTTATGTGAAAGCTATATTTATATTTGTTTTTCTCTAAAAGTCTTGTTATAATAAATCAAAATATATTGTAGTCAATTAGAAAGGATACAATTATGATTATTACTACAACTATGCATATTGAAAACAAACCTGTACAAGAGTACAAAGGTATTGTATTTGGTGAAGTCGTAGAAGGCCGTAACTTTGTGAAAGATTTCATGTCTGGCATTCGCGATATCGTTGGTGGTCGTAGTGGCAGCTATGAAGATTCTTTGATGAATGCGCGCAAAGCAGCTCTCGATGAAATGTCTCAACGAGCTTCTAAATTGGGTGCTAATGCTATTATTGGCGTATCCTTCCAATACAGCACAGTAGGTGCACAAAATGGCATGCTTATGATTACATGCAATGGTACAGCCGTTGTAGTTTAATAAATAATAGACTAAGTCAGATATAATTATTAATATAATCCTAGGAGAAATAAGTAAGTCGTAATGTATTATTGTGACTAAAAAAACAGCAGGGGAAAGCCCTGCTGTTTTTTTATATGATATTTATTAAAAACCCCCTATAAAAGTTTCTAATACTTTTTTAAGGGGGTTTTTGTATTGTGTTTTATCTTATCTTGTCTTATGGTATCCTATTTTACCTTATACCAGCTTGCATACATGACAGGTAATACGATGAGTGTTAGAACCGTTGCCACTAGTAAGCCGCCGCTGAAGGCGATGGCCAATGGGCTCCAGAATACAGATCCCATGAGAGGAATCATGCCTAAAATCGCTGCGATAGCGGTAAGCATGATAGGGCGGAAACGAAGTGTAGCGGAGTTGATAATCGCTTCACGAGGTTCTTGGCCTTCTGCCTTGTGGATTTCGATTTGGTCTAATAAGATAATGGAGTTACGGATGATCATACCCGAGAGGGCGATAATCCCTAGAATAGCCATAAAGCCTAATGGCGTTCTCGTAATATTGAGTGCTAATACAACACCGATTAGCCCCAATGGAGCCGTGAGTAGAGCCATTACCATGAGGGCGATACGCTTTAATTGGAACATGAGGATTGTCATGATTACAAAGAGCATAATCGGCATTGGTGTTAATAGCTTTTGAACGGCTGTTTCGCTCTTTTCAGCGGCGCCGTCTAGGTCAATAGAATAGCCTGTAGGCAAGGAATCGCGAATGTCTTGTAAGGATTTGTAAATCTCTTTCGTTTTCGCATTACCCAATATACCTGCTTTTACATTGGCATGCACACTAATGGTTGGCATCATATTGCGATGCCAAATAATACCATCCTCTTGTGTCATGGTAATGGTTGCAATTTGGCTTAGTGGTACATAGGATCCATTTCCTGTTTGAATTGGCAAGGATGAAAGAGCACTTAAGTTATGTTGCTCGTTGTCACCTAAACGGAAGGTAACAGGAATGGTTTGGTTCCCTTCGTAGTATTCACCAGATTTAGTACCAGACAATAGACTTTGCAAGTGCAAGGATACAGCATAGCTATCGATGCCGAGTAAACGTGCCTTGTTTGGATCGATGTGAATATTGGCTACAGGCTCTGTATCTGGCCAGTCAAAGGCGATATTTTGTAAGTCTTTATCGTCTTGCATTTTAGCTTTTACTTGATTTGCAATTTCTTTTACCACCTTTTGATCAGGGCCAGCAACGCGAAGCATGACTGGAAATTTGGATGGTGGACCGATTTGTAAGAATTGCGTATTTACAAGGGCCGATGGGAATTGCTCGTTTAAATAAGGAGTCAATTCAGCATAAAGTTTATCGCGATCCTCTAAGGATTTTGTGACAATCACATATTGCAAGAAGTTGTTCCGTTGCAATTCCGGTTCCAAGGTGAGGACGAAACGTGGAGAACCTTGCCCAATGTAGGAGGTGAAGGTTGCAATGCGTTCGTCATCTTTCAAATGTTCATCGATGAGTTTTGCTTGGTTAGCAGTATACTCGATGGACGAGCTTTGAGGAAATTGCATGGATATAATGATTTCATTACGCGTTGATGATGGGAAAAATTCCTGCTTGATCAATGGTAGTGAAAGCAAGGATAAAACGAAGGCACCTAGGGTGGCCAGTAGGACTACCTTGTGATGTCCTAGAGCCCAATGTAATAGTTTTTCAAACTTATCATAGAAGGTTACATTGAGCTTGTGCATGATACGGTCTCGTTTAGTCCATTCCGATTCTGGCTTGGGAGCCTTGTTTTCAATGATTTTATAACCCAATACAGGGCTGACGAGAACAGAGGCGAACCAAGATAGGATGAGTGCCATAAATACGACGATGGATAGGGATTTTGTAAACTCTGCTACCATACCTTGTGCCAATGCTAATGGCAAGAAGCCTGCACAGGTAATGAGCGTACCCGATAGCATTGGAAATGCTGTAGATTGGTAAGCAAAGGTAGCTGATTTAAAGTGACCCCACCCTTCTTCAAGCTTAACGCTCATCATTTCTACAACGATGATGGCATCGTCTACAAGGAGGCCTAAAGCTAGAATTAAGGCACCTAAGCTAACCTTATGTAGATAGATGCCGCTTTCATACATCAAGATGAACGTCGTAGACACAACGACTGGAATGGTGAGGGCTACAACGATACCGGTTCGTAAGCCGAGAGATGCAAAGCTTACGAGCAATACGATGGCGATGGCTTCAAATAAGGATTGAGAGAAATCGCCGATGGATTCCTTAACGATATGGGGTTGATTCGATACTTGATTGAGTTCGAGGCCGGCAGGAATCGTTTTCTGTAATTCCCCGAGCTTCTTGTCGATGGCTTCGCCAAATTCGATATTATTAGCCCCTGCATCCATGGAGATGGCGATGCCAATGGCTGGCTTGCCTTTGTAATAGAACTGTGGATCGCTAGGGTCTTGGTAGGTCATGGTTACATCAGCCATGTCACCGAGGCGCAAGGTTTGGTTATTGATGCGGATTGGCATATCCCGCACCGCTTGAGGACTATCGAATAGGCCATTGACGCGGAGATATACATTGTTTGTATCCGTTGTAATCACACTAGCCGGAACCATCATACTTTGCTGTTTAAGCGCTGTTAACAGCTGTTGTGTACTGACTTTATAGGATGCGAGTTTATCCTTGTTTATAGTTACATTGAGGGTTTGTTGTTGAACTCCAATGAGGCTGATTTTTTTTACATTAGGAACAGATAAAAGCTGACGTTTTAGGTCTTCTGCTTGTTGTCGTTTTTCTTCGTACGAATATTCATCACCACTGATGGCATAGATAATACCATATACGTCATCGAACCTGTCGTTGATGGTCGGTCCTTGAACGCCTGCAGGCAATGATTTCCATTCGTCGTTAATCATATTCCGCGCTTCTTCCCAAGCGGGACGAATTTTATCGGATGGCAAATCCTCTCTTAAATTGATATAAATAACGGATTTGCTGCCATCTGTAAAAGATTTTGTATAATCTACACCAGGAAGGTCGCGTAGTTTTTCTTCGAGTTTGTCCGTTACCTGATCCGACATTTCTTGTGGAGAAGCCCCCGGCCAAGCAACACCGACCACCATAGTTCGCATCGTAAAATCAGGATCTTCCATGCGTCCCATATGGGTGAATGAGAAGATACCGAAGGTGAGGAGCACAGCCATGAAGTAGTAGATAATGGACTTGTGTTTAAGAGCCCATTCGGCTAAGTTAAATTGTTTCATTGACTAACCGCCGTCCCTTCTTGTAATTGTTGGGTACCTGCGGTGATGACAATGTCACCTTTAGCTAAACCAGATGTGACGATGACGGAGTTCTTACCGAACTCACCAGTCTTGATAGGCACGAGATGAGCCTTCTTATCGCGGATGATATAGACCGCATTATTGCCGTTAGAGTCTTTTACAAGAGCCGTCAATGGAATAGAAATATTGGTACTATCTGTGGTAGATAGATTAGCATTGACCGTCATACCTAGTTGTACCTCTTTAGGCGCATTTTGCAAGGTGATTTTTACGGTATACGTTCTCGCTACAGGGTCAGGAACTGGCGAAATTTCACGTACTACGCCTTGTACTGTTACATTTGGTAATGCCCAGAAGGTAATAGTAGCAGGGCTACCTACATGAATTTTACTCAACTCTTGTTCAGGAAGGGCAATGACTGCTTCTGGATCGTGACCAGCCGCTAAGGTACCAACGCTTTGACCGGCTGCTACGACTTGTCCTGCTTCAATATTGAAAGCTGTAATAATACCTGTATCAGGAGCCGTTAAATTAGTATAGCTATTTTGATTGCTACTTAAATTAAGGCTTGCTTGTGCTTGTTGTAATTGAGCAGATGTGGCATTCAATTGATTTTCAGCTTGGTCTAATTGCAATTTACTAATCGCTTGTTGTGCATAGAGCTCGCGGTATCGTTTAGCATTGGTTTCTGCCAATTCGTAGGCCGATTGAGCAGCTTTTACAGCACCTTCAGCATTTTGTACCTGAGCTGATGTATCTGAACCATTGACTTGAGCAATAACTTGGCCTGCTTGCACTACATCACCAACATTTACAAATTTATTGATGATACGCCCTCCAATTTGAAAGGCTAAATTTGTTTCTGTTTTATTATGAATGGTGCCTGCATAGCCAGCATCAGTAGTTCCAGACTCTTCACCTATAGTGATGGTGCGCACCTTGAGACTTGTATCTTCAGGGGGCTTTTCTGATCCACAACCACTTATGATGGCGGTCCCTATTAATAGGGCGCCTATGGTTGCTATGATTCGTTGATTCATAGAATCTCTCCTTTTACTACCACATATAAGTCCTATGAAATACACTATACAAAATGATCATAGGACTTTATATTTTATTGAACTTATTTTAGGATAGCAATTATTTCTAAATTAGCTATTATTTCTATATTAGGTTTAATTATATATTTTATACAATTTAATAATACTATATTTATGTTGAAAGTTCTAGCCTTTATGCAGAAAATAAAAGAATTATATACTTAATGTATATAATTGGTGATAATTTTTTAAAGTAATCTATATATTTTGATAGTATATGTATTACTTATTTTATGGATACAAAAATGTATCAAAAAAGTGAGTCCTCTATTGATTGAGCTGTATCCAAAATATGTATAATTTCTGGGGTACAGTTCATAGGAAGAGAACTCACTTCTTTAGCTTTTGTCAGCTTTTGTCTATGTATAGTTTGAACTTTATTTTTCTTCTTCTTGTTCTACAATAGGTTCTTCATAGGTTACAAGAATTTTATCAATACGAGTATGATCCATATCGATGACTTCAAAGGTGTAGCCGTCCCATTTTGTCTTGTCTAGTTCTTTTGGAATGCGACCGAAGAGGACGTTTAAGAGACCGCCCATAGTTTTGTACAAATCGTCTTCTTCACCTGGTAATTCTTGATCGATGTGAAAGAATTCTTTAAATTCATCTACGTTGAGAAGGCCATCTACGAGCCATGCACCATCACGTTCGATGATTTTGTTTTCTTCTTCCTTGATTTCTTCCTCACCGGAAGGCATGAGGCCTACGATTTCTTCCATAATGTCATGCAAGGTTACAAGGCCAGTGAAACCACCGTATTCATCAAGGATAATTGCTTCGTGAACGCCTTCTGTACGAAGAACGTTTAATAATTTCATGAGCGGAATGGATTCAGGGACGAGGACAGGTTCTTTCAAACAAGATTTGATGATGTCTTGAATGGAACTTTCACTAGGACGCTGCATAATTTGAACTAATACGTCGGATACGGTAATGAGACCCTTTAATTCATCCAAGGAATCGGTACCTACAGGAATGCGGTAATGGTTGGCATTCTTGAGAACCTCCATGATTTCATCTTCCGTGCCGTTTAGGTCAATCCATTTGAGCTGTGTACGAGGCGTCATTATATCACCTGCGTTCATATCTGCAAGATGGAAGATATTTTCTACGAGGATAGGTTCTTCCTCTTCGTAAGCACCCATGGCAACGCCTTCGGTAAGCATTTTATTAATTTCAGATTCTGTAACAGGGGCTTCTTCTTTTACAGTAACGCCTAATATTTTTAAGAGGAATTCTGTGGAAATGCCAAGAAAGCTAACGATTGGTTTTAGGGCTACAGAAAGCCAATAAATTGGTTTTGCTACCACTACAGCGATGCCCTCAGGGCTATTTAAGGCCAAGCGTTTTGGCACGAGCTCCCCTATAACGAGGGATAAATAAGTGATGATCGCAACGATGAGGAAGGAGCTCACTGAGGCTGCGTACGGTTCAATGCTTGGAATATTAGCAGTTAATATTTCTTCTAAAGGACCAGAGAAGGTGGCACCAGAATATAAACCAGTTAAAATACCAACGAGGGTAATGCCAATTTGAATCGTGGAGAACATATCATTTGGGTTCTCTGCCAATTCAAAGGCCTTTTTCGCGCGTTCATTGCCTGCTTCAGCTAACTCTTCAAGCTTACGTTTTTTCGCATTCACGATGGCTAACTCCGTCATAGAGAATAAACCATTCGCGATGATTAATACGATGATAATTATAAAATCTAAGGTCAGATCACTGTCCATGTAAGTAGATACTCCTTTTTAATGACATATAATTCTGCACATGAGAATAATAGAAATATTACTCCTAGTATACCATATCGGCATTAATAAGTGTTTTTAGCACAGAAAAAGGAGGGTTGCTGCTTTCATTTTTCCTTTTGTACGCATTAAATGCTACAAAAATATGTATTTCCTTTGTTGTCTACTATAATATGATTGATTTTAATTTGTAACTAGTACCCTAATAAGGGTATAGTATGTATAGAAATTAAGATTAGTATTAAATTTTAGGTCATATAATTGGGGCTTCATGATAGGATTATATAGATGGCAACAGAGCAAGAATGGGAAAATGTATTACAAATTAAAACAGCAGGCCGCGATGATAGTCGTTCCGATACGGAGCATCATCCGTATGAGCCGACGGATTATTGCGTGCTGGAGCGTTTGGCAAATAGTGGTCATATTCGCAAGAAACATACCCTCATTGACTATGGCAGTGGCAAGGGTAGAGTTAGTATTTTCATGGCTTACCAAACGGGCTGTCATTCTATAGGCATTGAATACGATGAACGGCTATATGAAAAGGCTTTGATTAATGGTGAAAGTCCAGCAGCGCGCCATCGCGTGTCTTTTGTACACGGTGATGCGGCTCTCTACGAGTTACCTGAGCAGGCTGATCGATGTTTTTTCTTTAATCCCTTTGCACTCCATACGATTAAGCGGGTACTAGGAAATATCTTTGATTCGCTATATCATAATCCTCGGGAGATTAAGTTATTTTTCTACTATGTTAATGAAGAGGTGGAGAACTTTTTAAATAACCATGTGCGCTTGGAACAAGAGAAACCTATTGATTGTAGTGATCTCTTTGAAGCAAGCGATGCAAAAGAACGAATTCTCGTCTATTCAGTTAACTTGTTTTAGTGCAGTAATTTAAGACCTTTATGTAACAATTTGATATATTTTGATGTAACAGTTAAAAATCCGATGGATGCAATAAATATTAGACTGATGCGATAAATATTAAACTAATTAATAAATATTGGATTAATGTAACATATAAATATCAGACTTTAATATATTTAGTTTGTATATGAATATAATGTATATAAATTTGATTAAATAACCTCGATTTGAATAGTGCTTTAGTAGTATGAAATGCATACTATTTGGAACGTATTCAAATTGAGGTTTTATTCTATTTTTAAGGAACTTTTACACATATTATTAAGGAAAAAGCAGATAAATTCTGCTATAATAATATATTAGAGATTATAAAATCAATTTATTTTTATGGTTCTATACATTGATTCGTATACGCTAATGTAGCGGATAGGACTGAGTGTATTGAATACAGGAGGTGCATATGGAACTCATCGATACAATGTTGATTGAACGCATTCGTAAAGCTTTAATTAAACGATATGACCGAGATCAACAGATTCAACAAATGATTGAAGAAATTGGTGCAGAGGAAGGCCTTAATGAGTCCGAATTGGCTATCGTTTACCAAGCTTATTTAGAGGTAAAGGAACGGGTGTATTATACATCTTCTCTCGTTGATTTGTGGAATCAAATTGAAGATGTTCAAAAACGTATGGCCTTATTGCATTCTTACGAATCTTTAGAAGAAGATTTATTTGGCGATGTGCTAGGCGACGATAAGGAAGATATTGTCATTTCTAATACGTTTGGACTTGGTAAGGGTGCTAGTCACAGTGATGACGCATATGCTATGGCACAGGTACAATTATCTGACGTTCCTGTACATCATGATTCTACGGTGGGTATGAATCATATTAAATTGAATGAATTAAAATCTATAGGTGGTCTCTTTACTGGTTTCGGTGAAAGCTCCGGTAAGGAAATGGCAGATTTTGAAGATACTGCGATTGAGCAGCTTGATGTAAAACCATTAGAAGGTGTTGAAAGCTTAGCAATTCATCATTTAGATGAAAATGAAGAGTTAAATGTAGATGGTCTTGATGAATTTTCGAAAGATAAGAAATCAGAGGAAGCTAAAGTGGATGATGAGGATATGTCGTCTATCGATCCATACACGGCGGTGAATGCTTTGTTATTTGGTAAAGCCGGTTTAGAATCTGATAAAACAAATAAGAAGATGGAAAAGCTTCTTAAAAAGAAATTAAAACGCGTTGACGATGAATGGGCGCGTATCAACGGTTCTGAGGACAAGAAATCTAAGGACGATAAAAAATCCAAGGAAGACAAAAAAGTTAAAGAGGATAAGAAATCTAAAGAAGACAAAAAGTCCAAGGGAGAGAAGAAATCTAAGAAAGATAAGAAGTCTAAAGAAGATAAGAAAGATAAAAAATACAAGAAGCATAAAGAAGATAAGCTTTATAAAGCCGAAGAAAAGTTAAAGAAAAAGAAAGACAAGGCTGAAAAGAAGCTTAAAATCTTAAATGATAAGTTAAAAACAGTCTTCTTAGCGGATACTTTCAAGAAAAAAGATAAGAAGAAAGACAAGAAAAAGGATCAAAAATCCAAAAAAGATGAATCCGCAAAAAAGCAGAATCGATAGTTTCCGTATGGAATAGTAAGGCCTCTGAAAAGATGGTCAAGGAGAGTGCTAGTGCAAAGAAATCAGCAGGTGCTGAGACTATCGACCGTGGATGCGGTAAATGCAAACGATGTAAAGGGCCTAAATGTAAGAAATATCCAAGATAATTGATAGTTATGTAATTACTAGAATATTACGTAGAATATGTGTACCATATATATGTAGTTCATGATATTTTATTAATCATTTAGGCAGTATAGTTATGTAGTTTTGTTATGCATGTAACAATATAGTTATTTTTCTAACATACTAGTTAGGTTATCAGTTAGGCTGATAGTTAAGTTTAGTGTTAGGTTAATAATTAGAGTTATAGGATACAACAGTTAGGGGTTAATGATGAACCGATGGCAGCGATTATTTGAAGGCATACGAACAGAGATTAAGGTATTTATCTTTTTCTCTGCTTTGTTGACTGCATTTAGAATCGTGTTTCTTGCAGTATTTCAATCACAACTAGCTTCCGTGACGATGGAGAATATCCTCACGTCCTTATGGCTAGGCTTTAGATTGAGTCTCAAGACCGTCGGTTCTTTGTGTTTACTGGGCTTTTTAGGTGGTACGTTGGTGCATACCTTTGTACCCAAATGGCCATCCTTGCGCATTAAACAGGTTATCTACTCCATTGCGACTATATTGTTGACCTTCCTGTTTTTGGGACGTATTCCGTTCTATAAAATCTTCAACTCTTCCTACAACGCGATGCTCATCAATGGTAAAAATGATGATATCGGCGCCATTGTAAATACAGCCATTAACGAATATAACGCTTTAATGTACATCGTTGGAGCCGTTGTATTGAGTGCAGCTCTTTGCTGGTTCCTAGTTCGTTTCTTAGCGTGGGGGACCAAGAAATATAGTGACTACGCTGATGATTTAAGGAATGGTGATGATGCGGATAATGTAAGAAATAGTGATTCTGCAGATAATCAACGACTTTGTACTACTTGGTATCCTAAGACGAAGAAAACTCAATGGATGACGGGCATTGGGTTGACTGTCGTTATCGGTGTACTAGGTCTATTCTTTAGATTTGGCGGTGCTTTCAGCTATACGAACTCCATCAACTGGGAAAGTGCGGCTCGCCTCAGCTCCAATCTGTTGAATGAAAATATCCTTGACGATGTGCAGGCTCTCTATCGTGTTAAAAGCATTGCTAAACGGACGGCTGAGCTTGAGGTTATTAACTTAACGCCTCAAGAGCTAAACGAAAAAATCACTGCCGTTGGCGGTAAGTTTAATGGCACTAATTTTGACGGTTCTTTCACCAGAACCATTACAACACAGCGATTAGCGGAGCAACCACAGTCCATAAACCTCGTTCTTGGAGAATCCTATGGCTTGTGGCCGTTCCTCGCTGAATATAACGAGCCTGGTGCGTACCTCGTTGAACAAGGTCGTAAATACGCTGCTAGCCCTCAAGCGATGAGCACGCAGCTAGCCCTCGCCCAAGGCACCGGCACGATGCCGGCCATTAATGGTTTGTTGACGGGTATGCCTGACACAGGGCTATATCCTAACTATGAAGGTGAAAGTTTCAAAGAGCCTTATGGTTTAGGCATTGGTCCTGTTATGAAAAAGCTAGGCTATAAGACTGTATTTTGGTATGGTGGCTTTAGTACTTGGCAAAACGTTAAGAACTTTGCTTTATCTCAAGGCTTCGATGAATTCCACGATGCTTCAGAAATGCCAAGCGAAGACGGCAACGCTTGGGGTGTAGGCGATAAATATTTATTTAAAGCTATTTCTGCCTACATGGATCAACATAGAGGGGAAAAAATTCTCAATGTTATCATGACCACTTCTAATCATCCACCGTATAGCATCAATGTGGGTAAGGAAGGCTACGATGTGAATAAGGTAAAAGGGCATTTGCCAGATTCTATCGAAGAAAACGATAAGCAATTGAACGAAATGGGCCATATTTGGTACGCAGACCACGTAATGGGTGATTTTATCGCTCGCGAAGAAATAGCAGATCCTTCTGCACTCTTCGTCATTACAGGTGACCATAGCGAACGCTTTAACTTTGCTCGTGAAGTAGGCCCTAATGTGGCATCTACTATTCCTATTATTTTTTATGGTCGCGGCATTCATAAAGATTGGCTTGCGCCTAATGCGTTCGGCATGAGCATTCAAATCATTCCAACCTTGGCGGAATTAATAGGCCGACCTGGTCAAACTTATGAAGCGATGGTACCAAGTTTGTTTACACAAGAGAAATTTGTATTTAATCATAGACTATATCTTGATAAAAGTGGCAAAGTCTTAGAACAAAGTGCGAGCATGCCTCAATCCTATGGAGATATGATTAAAAACATGCGCGAACTTGCGGCGTGGCGTATTAAACATGGAAATAACATTAAATAAGGGATATTTATCTAATGATATAGTTAGAACAAGCTATATGAGTTTAAGAATTTGTAGAAACTAATTTGGCTAGTGCATGTTTAAGAGGAGCATGGAATGGAGTTAATTTCGGTCATTGTACCCGTCTATAATGTGGAATCTTATGTTGCAGAATGTATTGAGTCCATTCAAAACCAAACGTATATGAATTTGGAAATCATCTTAGTAAATGATGGTTCTACAGATGCTAGTGGTGATATTTGTGATCAGTATGCAGCCTATGATGAGCGAATACAGGTCATTCACAAAGAGAATGCTGGAGTTAGTGCTGCTCGTAATACGGGGATAGAATCGGCTAATGGTGACTATATTGGCTTTGTGGACTCAGATGATTACATTGCACCTACTATGTATGAAGATATGTTAAAGCTCATGGCAGAACATGATTTAGATATCATAGAATGCACTGCTTTCAGAAATAATGGTGACACCAATATCGAAGGGTGCAATGACGGGTCATTAGAAATTTTTAATCGAGATGAAGCGCTAAAAATGGCTATGTACGATTGTTTTGTTGCTGTATGGAGTCAATTGTATAAGCGAAGAGTTATCAGCGATGTGCGTTTCCCTGTAGGCCGAAAATTTGAAGATTCTGCTGTATCTTATTTATTTATCGCTAATACAAAACGGGTGGGTCATATTAATCGCTGTTTGTATTATTATCGACTTAATCCTAATTCAACTACTCAAACTTCTTTTGATGCTAAATCTCGATGGGATTTTGTGCTCGGTTACGAGGAACGCTTGCAATATGCTATAGATCATCAATTACCATATGTTGATGATTGCAATAGTTTATTGATGAAAGCCGTATTATCCTGTTTAACGGCTTACTATGCAAAGCCAACGGGTAATCAAGTGTATTACGATAAGTGCAAAAAAATGATTGAAACTTATCGTAATGATGCATCCTACAAGCTATTAAATTCTAAATATAAGCTCTTTTTATGGTCCTTTGGCCGTGCCGATTGGATTCATAAAATAGGGGCTCGTTTATCGTACTTAGCAAAACAAGTACGTTCGTAATTGAAAGGTGAAACTATGGCAACTGTATCTGTAATAATCTTAGCGAGAAATGAAGAACACAATATTCATGACTGCATTGAGTCTGTGCAGTTTGCCGATGAAGTTTTAGTTATCGATGATTTCAGTACCGATGATACTGCAAAAATTGCTGAAGAAATGGGTGCTCGTGTTGTACAACACGCTATGAATGGTGATTGGGGTGCGCAACAAACCTTTGGCATTGAACAAGCTAAGTCTGACTGGATCTTATTCCTTGATGCGGATGAGCGCATTTCTGAGCCTCTAGCGAAAGAAATTCAAGCTATCGTTGTAAACGAACCTAATAAAGCGTATTGGATTCAACGGCGCAATAAATTCCATCATAACCACGCTACACATGGTGTATTGCGTCCAGACTATGTGCTTCGCCTCATGCCTAAAGAGGGTAGCTATGTAGAAGGCTACGTGCATCCTGCGATTATTACGCCATATCCAACAGAAAAATTACAACATCCGATGTACCATTATACCTACGATAATTGGCATCAATATTTCAATAAATTCAACAATTATACCACATTATCTGCTGAAAAATATCGTGATAATGGTAAAAGCTGTTCCTTTATCAAGGATATAATTCTGCGTCCTACCTGGGCTTTCATCAAGGTATACTTCTTACAAGGCGGTATTCTCGATGGGAAGATGGGCTTTATTTTGTCCGTTAATCACTACTTTTACACGATGACTAAATACGTAAAGTTTTATTATTTACTAAAATCCAAGGGAAAATTGTAATAGAGGGAGCATTATGTTAGGCAATTTTGGAAAACATTGGCACATAGGCCGTAGTATATATGGTAAGCGCACATGGCGTGAAACGAGACGAACCTTCTTACATGCAATGCGCTCTTGTCGTCATGATTCAACAGTTACGGAATTTGAAAACTTCTTTAAATCTTATACTCCAGATCCAAAGCTGTTGGAAAAACATCCAAGTCTTTATGAATTGATGAGCCGTATGTTTTTGATTAAAAATTCTACACCTCAGTGGCGTTTGGAAGCCCTCCGTCAGCATTTCACCATCTTACAAGAGGTGTTTACGGATGAAGCGATTCAGCTCATGTATGTAGACGAAGCGGAGTTTGATTATTTCGATAAAAAACGGGGTATTACCCTTTGGAGTTCCGATGAGCTCGATATGTCTGCTCATCTATATTACGAGCCGGGACAACGTAAGGAAGGCTTCTTGACGGTTATGCTCTTGCTCGAAGATAAGGGCGTATACCATGCAAATATTCGCTTTGCTAAAGGCCATAACGGAGAGAGAACTCTTGTTATCGGTACTATTCAAGGTTATAAAGATGGTCTTGAGAGAGCTAAGAAGATTACGAAAAAGATGTATGGTTACCGTCCGAAGAACTTTATTACCTTCTTGATTCGTGAAATCGCTCATGCTGCGCAAGTAGAATCCATACTTGCCGTATCTGATGAAGGCTTCTATGCAAATTCACATATGGTGCGCGGTAATAAATCAAAGGTGGCTATATTAGATACCTTGTGGGAGGATATCGGCGGTACCGTATTGGAATCTGATCCAAATTATTTCACTATTCCACTTGAAGAAGAACGCAAACCTATGGAAGAGATTAAATCACAAAAACGTAGCCAATATCGCAATCGCTATGCTCTTTTAGATGAGTATGAGGCTATGATTCAAGAAAACATAAAACCGTACGTAAAGGCCTAGAGGTGTGCTATGCGCGTAGCAATTTTAGAAAGTATTGTCATGCCTGCTGGTCATGAGGTGGAATTTGATCGTATCCTCATCAACGAATTAAAGCGTCAAGGTCATGAGCCAGTACTATTCGTACCGCAAAACTTCCCATTTAAAGTAGATTATGGAGTAGATATAGTGTACTTGGAAGGTGGAGAGGTAGTGACCTATGCGGGAGCGTCTAAGTGGAAGAAGCCGTTTTTATCCATTTTACGAGAACGCCGTCGCCGTAGTTGGTTCAAATCAGCAGCAGAAAAAATTAAAGAATATAATATAGATGCTTTAATCATTCCGACGGGGACATATCGCTATATTAAAGCTTTGTTAGACACGCCGTTAAAGGACAGTAAGGCAGCAGTACATGTTATCTTCCATGGCATTGGCAAGGGAGAGATGGATCGCTTTATTAAGCAAGCTCATCGTGCTAATGCGTATAGAAATGTGTACCTCGATGTTATCTCTTTGCGCGATGATATGTTGCGCCCTGATTTACCGAGAGTTCGTAAAATCTTGCCTCCTGTGTTCTTGCCATCTAGTGAATTGAGTGGAGAACAGAAGAATAGTGATACGCAAGATAATGTTAATATAGAAGACCAAAAAGTTTCGAATTCTACAACTTGTATAGATACTAATTTGGAAACCTCTAAATCAGCAAATAAACCGATAAAATTGGGTTTCTTTGGTCAGTTTAGAAAAGAGAAAAATATTGAGCGCTTTATAGATGCCTTTGTATCGTTGAATTATGATGATTCGGTGCAACTCGTCGTTCAAGGGGCAACGGTAAAACCTGAAGATGGGGCTTTATTTGGGTCTATCATCAAGAAATATAGCCAGTATAATAATATTAAGTTCATCCATGCCAGTCTGATTGGAAAAGACTGGGATACAGCCTTATTGAGTGTAGATGCTTTATTATTGCCGTATGGAGCAGAGCGATATCGCTATCACTGGGCGGCTATGTTGTTCACTGCTATTGGCTTTCACAAGCCTGTTCTTATATCTCCAGAGATCAATCCAGAGGTATTAGAACAGTATTCTATTGGGGAATTTTTAAATTTAGATGATGTACATTCCATCAGACAGGGGATTCAAGAGTTTGTAGAGAATTTACAGCATCATAAAGAGCAATATAATCAGGGGTTAATAGATGCAAATGAGGACTACAGTCACCGTGCATTAATTAAATCCATCATACATGTATAAGGGGTATTATGTAAGGTTTGTAGTTTATATGTTGTAAGGGAGAATTAATATGGGGGTATTATCAAGTGTAAGATTAGAATCATGGATTGCCATTATGATTACGTTGATGGCATGCTTTACAAGGCTATCCATGGCAGCTGGTCAAGTATTTTATGTTATTGCTATTTTGTTAAGTATTTTCTATATTTGGAAACATAGGCATGATCTATATGTTCCGTCCTATGTCAAAAAATATAGTAAAACATTTGCTCTAATGTTGTTATTGTTATTGCCTTCCGCAGTATTAACAAACAATATAGCTGTAGGATTACCTGAATTTATCAATGTTTGGTTGTGGAGGATTCCTGTATTTTTCGTTATCGCCCTGTGTATTCGTGATAAGAAAACATTATTTACGATGCTTGCCGTGTTTTTTGTGGATTTTGGTATCGATAATTTAGTAGCCTTTTATCAACATGTTTCAGGAATGACCGATAGAGGATGGGGATTTGGTAGTAGCGTGTTGACCATAGCAGGCCTCATGGTTATGCTAGGGCCTATTTTTTGCGTTATTTTATTAGATTCGGCCTTTCCTAACTATGTAAAAGCATCCGCTTTATGGGCATTAGGTTGTGTTGGCTTTGGTATGTATGGCAATCAAAGTAGAGGTTCCTGGCTTTTTAGTATGATTATGGTGCCTATCGTATCCTTACCATATATACTAAAACGATTCATTTATGTAGTCGTTGTTCTTGCTGCATTAGGTGGAGTTGTATGGGGATTTAGTACACAACCACAATATGTAGCTAGGTTTGAGTCCATTACGAATACGACTACAGATGGTTCCAACCTAGGCCGCTTTGATGTGTGGACATCGTCTATTAATATGTTTAAAGATCATCCTGTGACAGGTGTAGGTATAGGTCAATGGCGTACTATATATGAAGCATCCTATCGATTACCAACGGAAAATCAACATTTATATCATGCACACAATAATTTTATTCAACTTTTAGGTGAAGTAGGCCTGTTAGGTCTATTAGGGGTTCTCATCTTTTATGGATCTATTGTTGTTGATAATTTTGTGGTTTGGTTTAAGAAGCGAGATCCTTATAGTCTCTGTGCTATGATTGCTGTTATTTGTTATGTATTTGTATTTGGCCAAGTGGAGTATACTTTAGATAATTCATCAGGAATGCGCATTATGTATTTTATGTTAGCTACGATGCTTCAATTGCGGGATAATTGAGAATCGTATATCTGTATTGGAAAGCATTTAACTACCATTTAATAGATAATTAAGTAGGATTCAAATAGACTTAAAAAATAAATAACTACATAAAAGATAGGTGAAATCTATGTTTTTTATAGTTTTACATGTTTAAATATGATACAATATATGTAAATATTGGTACATTGTATTCGTATGATAGAGAGGTTGTTTTCTTAATATTTTGAGATTGAGAAAACAACCTTTTCTTATAATTTGGAGTATTAGTATGAATAGTTCTATCTGTAATAACAATAATAAAAAGTTATTTATTAGTAAGCTCATAGTGCTTATAGCAGATTATATTGCTATTGTTTTGGGGACATTAGCAGCTTATTATTTGCGTTTAAACTTATCAATTTTACCGGTAAGTTCAAATTTTAAGGTAGAAGAAATTTACGTATATGGTGTTGTACCTATCGTATTTTTAACTATATTGTTGCTTAATAATGCCTATTCTGTGGTAACACCTTATTGGGATACGATGAAAAATTTATTCCGTAGCATTACGATCGGTGTTGTTGTATCTATTGTTCTCATGTACACAGGACATGTCATTAATGATGTGTCTCGTTTATTTGTTGCCTTTGCTTATATATGTATGCTCGTATTTATCTTTAGCGAGCGTTTTATTGTAGGAAAAATACTTTCAAAAACAGGATATTTAACAATTCCGATTCTTCTTGTTGGGGCGGGAAAGACAGCGGAACTTGTACAGAGATCATTAGAGCGTATGCCGATTACTACCTATAAGATTATTGGTTATGTAGATGATAATCCTAAATCATCATCCATCGCTAAAGAATATCCATGCCTTGGAGCCTTTAAAGATGTAGAAAGCGTTATTAAAGATACAGGCGTTCAAACTGTACTGATTTGTGCTCCCGGACTTGAGTCTAAAAAATTAGTATCCTTGATTAATCGATTACAAGTATTAGTAAAACGTGTGGCCTTTGTTCCTGAATTATTCGGTTTACCAGCCAGTAATATTACAGCACGTGGCATGATGGAAGAACAAGCCGTCATATTGCGTGTACAAAATAACCTAGCGCGCAAGTCTAACCGTATTTTTAAACGTATTTTTGATATTGTAGCTACCGTATGTGGCGGTATTTTGATTTTACCGATTTTCGCTATCATTGCTATATTGATTTACTTGGATTCTCCAGGGCCTATCGTATTTGGACATAAACGTGTTGGTCAAGGAGGGAAATCATTTTCTTGTTATAAATTCCGATCCATGGTGCCCAATGCACAAGAGGCTTTGGAGCAATATCTAAAAGATAACCCAGCTGCTCGTGAAGAATGGGAACGAGATTTTAAATTAAAGGATGATCCTCGCGTTACAAGAATCGGAAAATTCCTTCGGAAAACAAGTCTTGATGAATTGCCACAGTTATGGAATGTTCTCATTGGAGACATGAGCCTCGTAGGGCCAAGACCTATTGTTCGAGATGAAATTGTAAAATATGGCGATTATATTAATGACTTTTACCTTGTACCACCAGGGATTACCGGTGTTTGGCAAGTAAGTGGTCGCAGTGATACCACCTATGAAGAACGGGTGTTAATGGACTCTTGGTATGTTCATAACTGGTCTGTGTGGATCGATATTGTATATCTGTTGAAAACTGTATTGGCTGTTGCTAAATCGAAAGGGGCCTATTAATCGTTATTATGAGGGATACTAGTTTTGATATTATGAAGGGAATTGCAATTTTACTTGTTGTTTTGGGCCATTCTGTACCGGATCAAGCAAGTGCTAGTGGAATTGCTAGTTATCCTTTATATTTGATGCGAACGATAATTTACAGTTTCCATATGCCGGTTTTTTTCTTTGTGGCTGGCTATTTTATGCATATACCTTTGAAAGAAGGCTTTCAGAATTTTATAAAAGATAAAAGCATACGTTTGATGGTTCCATATTTTACAATTGGAATACTATATTTTCCTTTCAAATTAGCTTTATCAAAATTTGCAAATTAACAAATAAATGCGCAGGATATATGGAAAATATTTATTGGTATTAATCCGGATGGAGAACTTTGGTTTTTATATTGTCTATTTTTTATTTCAATCCTCATTGCCTTTTTTGTTAAGCGTGTAAATTTTGGTTTATTACTAATATCTTTCATTGTTGGAATCTTTTCTGATGTATTAAATATCTTCTCTGTATCTATGGTATCAAAGATATTGTATTATCAGTTTTTCTATATCCTAGGCTTATATATAAAGAAATATATGCTATTGGATCATATGAAATCTACAGTAATAGCACTTATATCTATGGTGATTTTTATTGTAGGTAATTATGCATTACTTCATGATATGAATGCTTTTAAAATAGTTACTCTTATAACAGCGGTTTCGGGGATTAGTATTACACATTATATTGCTGATCAAATTCAATCTAAAGTTAGTCTATATAAAACACTTTTAGTCTTTTTAGGTACCGTTTCAATGGATATATATATCTTTAGTGATATTGTTAAAATCCCATTTAGAATTGTACTTTGGTCTAAGCTAGGATTGTATTATGAAGCCTTTATTGTTTGCTTCTTAGCATCTACAACTCTATCTATTTTGATAGGTTATATCTTAAGAAAAAATCATTATTCACGATTACTATGTCTTGGAATGAAAAAATAAGGATATATATATATGAATAAAAAATTTGACTATTTAGTAGTAGGGGCGGGCCCATTTGGTGCAGTATTTGCCCATGAAGCGCACAAGTGTGGTAAATCTGTACTTGTCATCGACCGACGTAATCACATAGCAGGTAATCTATATTGTGAAAGCAAAGATGATATCAATATCCACGTCTATGGTGCTCATATTTTCCATACATCCTTGAAACATGTGTGGGATTATGTCAATCAATTTGCAGAGTTTAATCACTATGTAAATAGCCCTGTGGCAAATTATAAGGGAGAGATGTACAATTTGCCCTTCAATATGAACACATTCTCTAAAATGTGGAATATTAGAACTCCAAAAGAGGCACAAGCTATCATTACCAAGCAACGTTCTGCGATTGCAGGGGAACCTAAGAATTTGGAGGAGCAAGCCATCAGCCTCGTAGGTACTGATATTTACGAAAAGCTTATCAAAGGGTATACGGAAAAACAATGGGGTCGTAAATGTACAGAGCTACCAGCTTTTATCATTAAACGCTTGCCAGTGCGTTACACATACGATAACAATTACTTTAATGACCGTTTCCAAGGTATTCCTATGGGTGGCTATACCAAGATGATTGAACGCATGTTAGAAGGTATTGAAGTGCGTCTTGGCATAGACTTCCTCAAACATCGCGATGAATACGAAGCTTTGGCAGATAGAATTATCTACACGGGCCCTATAGATGAATATTTTGGTTATTCTGAAGGGATATTAGAGTATCGTGGTCTTCACTTTGAAACTGAGCGTCTCAAAGAGGAAAACCATCAAGGCGTTGCGGTAGTGAACTATACGGAAGGAGAGATTCCGTATACTCGTATCATTGAACATAAGCATTTTGAATTTGGTACACAGTCCGTTACGTATGTAACAAAAGAATATCCAAAGGACTGGAAAATCGGTGAAGAAGCATATTATCCGGTAAATGACGTAAAGAATTTGGATCTTTATGCTAAATATGTTGAAAAGGCTGAAGCGATTTCTAATGTAATATTTGGTGGTCGTTTGGGGGAATATAAATATTACGATATGGATAAGGTCATTGCTAGTGCTTTAACTTTGGTAGAAAAAGAGTTAGCATAGATAATTTATCATATTGTACTAGAAGAGTGTTAATAATATACAACTCATGTAGGAGAGTACTAGTGAATATAAAGATTTTAGTTGCTACACATAAACAATATTGGATGCCTGAAGATTCTGTATATATGCCGATCCATGTAGGACGAGAAGGCAAGGCCGATATTGGTTATACTGGAGATAATACTGGAGATAATATATCTTCAAAGAATGCTAATTACTGTGAATTGACGGGTCTCTATTGGGGATGGAAAAATCTTGACGCGGACTATATTGGTCTTGTTCATTACAGACGTTATTTTACGCGCAAAGAGGTGCGCTTCGTAGAAGATAAAAAGAATCAAATCTTGACGGGTGCAGAATGGGAGAAACTACTTTCACAATATCCTGTAGTAGTAGCAGATAAGCGTAAATATTATATTGAGTCTAATCGTTCTCACTATAATAATGCCCACCATAGCTCAGGATTAGATGCAGCAGAGCAAATCATCGCTGAACAATATCCCGAATATAGCGCCGCTTTCACAAAGGTATGCAATCGCACTTGGGCTCATATGTTCAACATGTTTGTTATGCGTAGAGATTTATTTGATCAATACTGTGAATGGATGTTTTCCATCTTAGAAGAAATTGAAAAACGTGTTGATATTTCTGATTATGATACGTATGAAGCACGTATCTATGGCTTTGTTAGTGAAATCTTGCTTGATGTATGGATTGAAGCTAATAATATTAGCTATAAAGAACAAAACGTATCATTTATGGAGCCACAAAACTGGTTGAAAAAAGGTGGATTATTCTTAAAAAGAAAATTCTTTAAATAATAGACTTATTTGTATTATGGAGGAATTTTTTTGATGCGAGAAATTGGATTTTCGGAGATTAAGGGTGTCGCTTTAGATATTTTAAAAGATGTGGCACAATTTTGTGATACACATGATATTCGATATGTATTAGCTTATGGAACGATGTTGGGTGCCGTTAGACATAAAGGTTTTATTCCATGGGATGATGATATTGACATCATGATGCCACGCGATGATTATAATCGCTTTATTAAGACATATAATGAGCATAACTCAAGATATCAAGTATTTTCTATTGAAAATGATGACACTTATACCTATACAATGGCAAAGGTATTCGATCAAGAAACGGTTATGGTTGATAATACATTGTGGCGTAATTTTGATAAAGCAGGTGTATTTATAGATATTTTCCCAATTGATGGGTTACCGGATGAAACACAGGCACAACAAAAAATATTTAGACATCAACAATTTTTAAACTTGTTATTCCATGGGTCTTCTATGAAATTTACATTCAGCAATCGTTATGTAGACTCTAAAGGTAGCTTTGCAAAGTTAAAAGGTTATGTTCGTACATTCTTAAAATTTGGTGCTATTAGTTTAATGCATTTTTTACCAACTACAAGTTTAATTAAAAAGATTAATCAAGATGCTCAACACTATCCATTTTCCAATGCGAAATACATAAGTGTTCTCGTCGATTGTGCAAGTGGTAATAAACGAGAAGTATACGAAAAAACTTTATTTGATAATAGAAGTTTATATCCTTTTGAGGATACTGAGTTTTGGGGGCTTACAGATAGCGATTTCTATTTAAGTCATTTGTACAATAATTATATGGAAGCACCACCTGAAGATCGTCAGGTACCACATCATAACTATAGAGTGTATTGGAAACAATAAGAGGGGGATTAGACTATGAAACTATTTACAGTAGGACCAACACAAATGAGAAAGGAAATTCTTGATGTAAGACATCAACAAGTTCCTTATTTTAGAACAACGGAATTTTCTGAAGTTATGTTAGATTCAGATAGACTGCTTAAAAAGTTTATGAATGCACCAGAAAGCTATAAATCCATCTACTTAACAGCTTCTGGTACAGGCGCATTAGAAGCTACTATTATGAATTGTATGAATGAAACTGACCATGTACTAGTTATTAATGGTGGTACTTTTGGTCAACGTTTTGTTGATTTATGTGAACTCCATGAGATCCCTCATATTGTGATTAAACTAGACGATGGTGAGGAGTTGACTGCTAAACACTTTACTGTAGTAGAAGAACAAGACTTTACTTTTGTTATTGCTAATATTGATGAAACTTCTACAGCACAGTTATATGATATTAATTTATTAAGTAGCTTTGCTAAAAAGAAGCAAGCGTACTTGGTGATTGATGCAATTAGTTCATTCTTAATTGATCATTATGATATGGCTGGTAATAATATTGATGTTACTATTTTAAGTTCTCAAAAAGGACTTTGTATTGCACCAGGTATATCTCCTATTGTAATTAGTGACAGATTATATGAAGAACGTGTAAAAAATAATCATATTAAGAATCTTTACTTTGATTTCAACCAATATGTAAAGAATTTTACAAGAGGTCAAACACCATTCACACCTGCTGTTGGGGTATGTTTAGAAATGAATAAGGCATTACATCTTATTGAAGAGGAAGGTTTTGAAAACTATTTAGCTCGTATTGATAGTGTGGCGAAGGATTTTAGAAATAGAATTAAAGAATTACCAGTATCTCTTCCTACTTTCACTATTAGTAATGCGGTTACGCCTATCCGTTTTGAACAACCAATTGCTAAAGATGTATTTACAATCTTGAAGGACAAATATGATATTTTTGTAAATCCTACAGGTGGGGTTAATGAAGACTATGTCCTACGCGTTGCTCATATTGGTGATACGACTATTGAGGATAATATAATGCTTGTAGAAACAATGAAATTAGTCATTAAAGAGATTACAGGTAAATAATATGGTAAAAGTGATAACATATGGAACATATGATTTGTTTCATGAGGGACATTATAATTTATTAAAAAATGCAAAAGCATTAGGTGATTACCTTATTGTTGGGGTTACGTCTGACTATTTTGATAAATCTAGAGGCAAATTTAATGTTCGTGATTCTTTGATGACGCGTATTGATAATGTGCGCGCTACAGGTTTTGCAGATGAAATCGTAGTAGAAGAATATTTTGGACAAAAAATAGATGATATCAAACGATTTAATATAGATATATTTACTGTGGGATCTGATTGGGAAGGATATTTTGATTATTTAAATGAGTATTGTAAGGTAGTTTACTTACCAAGAACACAAGGCATTTCTAGTACTCAAATCAGAAATTCCAAGAATGTTAGATTGGGTATTATCGGTAATGAAGTTATTTTAGATAGATTTTTAGATGAAGCTAAATTTGTAAGTGGTATTGATATTATAGGTGGTTACACAGAAACAGATGCGGTTGATACTATCTATAAATCACATCAGTTTAATGATTTAGAGCAATTTAGTTCATCTAAAATATTGCTTGATGAGGTAGATGCAGTATACATTAATATGCCATTATCTAAACGTGTAACTTATATCGAAAAAGCACTACAAGCCAAAAAACATGTATTAACAGAATTCCCATTTAGCAGTGACCTTGATGAAACATTACGTTTAATGAACTTGGCGAAAACTTCCAACTTAGTATTAATGGAAGGACTGAAGACAGCGTATAGTCCTGCTTTTAGTAAATTAATAGCCATGGCACGTAGTGGGCAAATCGGTAAGATATTTAATGTGGAAGCCAATTTTACACAGGTATTAGGCGATGATTTAGAGAATCAAGTTAGGATAGCAGGGGGCAGTATTTTATCTCTCGCTGCATATCCTTTATTAGCAATCTTTAAATTATTGGGTTTTGATTATAATCATGTTGATTTTATAAGCCATAAAGTCGATGATGTCGATATTTTATCAAAGATTAATTTTGTCTATGATGATGCTATGGCTTCTGCTACAGTAGCTATTAATGCCAAAGCAGAAGGTGATTTAGTTATATCTGGTTCAAAAGGGTATATTTACGTACCAGCGCCTTGGTGGAAAACAGAATTTTTTGAATTGCGTTTTGAAGATGTGAACTTGAATCGAAAATACTTCTATAAATTTGAAGGGGAAGGTTTACGCTACGAGATTGTTGAATTCTTAACATGTATTAGAAAGAATTCTGAAAGTTTCTTAATGAGCCATCAAGATATGATTGAAGAGGTGCGTGTTCTCGATAAATTTGTATCTAATACAGATGTTACTGTTATTTAGTATAGGGTTGGATGAGTATGCAACAATTATCTTTACGTGAAGTCCAATTAGAAGAGTTGAATCTGCTCAAAGATTTTGACCAATTTTGTAAAAAATATAATTTAAAATATAGTCTGTGTTATGGCACATTAATAGGTGCAGCTCGACATAAAGGATTTATACCTTGGGATGATGATATTGATGTTTGCATGCCTAGACCTGATTATGAACGGTTATTAACGTTAAAAGAGCATTATGATCATGATGGATTAGAGTTAATCGCCAATCCTATTAATTATAGCTTGGATGCAACCTATGCAGCTATAATTAATAAAAACATTCCTTGTGAAAACACATATTCTAATACATTGCGTAGTAAGTATTTGTGGATAGATATTTTCCCTGTTGATGGATTTAGTGAAGATATGTCCATCATGAAAGAGATTTATGATAAATCGATTTTTTATCAAAGAATACTTACATTAGCTAGTGCTAAGCTGTTTAAGGGTCAATCTCTCATCCATGCTTTAGGCAAATTAGTTGTTGTGCCATTATGTCGTTTATTTGGTAAACAGCATTGTATTGATATCATGGATCAGTTGGCTAAATCCTATGATTACACTACATCAGAGCATGTTGGTGTAATTGCTTGGGGTGAAGGTGTAAAGGAGCGATTACCTAAACAAGATTTTGAGAAAATGACTACTATTGAGTTCGAAGACCAATTATTCTCTGTTATGTCTTGTTGGAGAGAATATCTAGACAATATGTATGATGATTATATGCAGATGCCTCCTGAGGATCAACGCTGTGGACATAATATTATTGCGTATAAGATAGATCGAAAGGATTAAATTATGCAACCTTTACTTTCTATTATTGTTCCCATTTATAATGTTGAACAATATGTGGACAGATGCATTCAATCTATACTAAATCAAACCTATCAGAATTTAGAAATTATTCTAGTTGATGATGGTGCAACGGATTGTAGTGGTGTTATTGCAGATTCTTATGCGGCGAAGGATAAACGAATTAAGGTCTTTCACAAAGAGAATGGGGGACTTTCCGATGCTCGTAACTATGGTTTAGATCATGTTACAGGGAACTATATTTTATTCATTGATAGTGATGATTTTATTGTGAATACAATGTGTGAAAGACTGATTACTGTAGCGAATAGTAACAATGCTGATATAGTATCTTGTAATTATTATATCTATAGAGGTGATGATGATATCAGTATACATACTATGTCCGTTCAATATGATCAACGAACTTTTACAGGCATGGATATGTTACGGTATTATCTACTAAAAACGGAACCATTTGATTTAAATGTAGTATGGAATAAAATTTTTAAATTGGATTTATTTAATGGAGTGGTGCCAGTTCGTTTTCCAAAGGGACGAGTTCAAGAAGATAATTTTACTATTTTCATGCTATTTTTGAATGCTAATAGTATAGTAACAGTAAATGAACCACTTTATTATTATGTACAACGCGCAGGTAGTATAATGGCTACTTTCACTAGACGTTTTATGATAGATACAATAGAGTCCCACATATATATGAGTGATTATCTTATGAATCACTGCAGTAGTGTAAAGAATGAGCTGCAATTATATCTTTTAAATTCCTATGTGGAATTATCTCGTAGAGTCTGTGCCAATAAATGTAAGAAAGAGTACAATGATTTACTAATTCAATATAAACACTATGTATTAGATCATACGGCTGATACTAGCCATAATCCAATGTGGAAGTGTAAACAATATATAAAAAGGCTATTGGTTAAATTGTATTATTAAATATGAATCATAGTCATATTTGTACGATTATATATTACATATAATTAAAGCCCATAGAGATTATCTTTATATTTTTATTGATAATACTATGGGGTTTTCTCTAATTATGAAAGTATAGTTAGTAATATTTAATAGATATTAATGTTAGAGGATGGGTAATGTGAGAAAGAGTTACTCCGTATTAATAGAGAATATATTTTCTTTACTGACCTTGCGCGCTTTAGAATATATATTAGCGTTTATTTTAGTACCATATTTGATTCGCGTATTAGGACCATTGCATTTTGGAATGATTGCCTTTATGCAGGGGATTATGGAATATTTCCGTATTTTTGTAGATTTTGGTTATTCCTTAACAGCGCCAAAGGCAATAGCACAGGCTGAAGAACAGAACATAAGCTCTCTATTTGCCAAATATTTTTATGGAAAAGTATGTATATTAATATTTATTACCGCGGTATTTTTTGCTATTTATAATCTACAACGCATATTATTAGGAAATACGATTGATATATTATTATTTCAGGTCATGTACTGTGGAATTATAGGCAATGTTTTATTTCCTGTATGGTTTTTCCAGGGCATACAGAAGATGCGGTATATTACCATCTTAAATATGAGTGGTCGTATCTGTACAATGCTAGGTATATTTTTACTTGTAAAATTTCCAGATGATTATATACTTGCTGCATTCTTACAATCTTGTACTCCATTAATTGCAGGTATTTTTTCAATAGTTTGGTTAAGAAAACACTATACAGGATTATTCAAATTGCCACCTATGGGTGAGATTATTAATTCTTATAAAGAAGGCTGGTCTATATTCGTATCTTCGTTGGCAGTTAACTTGTACACTGCAACTAATGTAGTAGTATTAGGTATGCTTACGAATAATGTTATCGTTGGTTACTATAGTGCTGCTGATAAATTAATTACCTGTGTTCGAAGAGGTATATATGCTGTAAGTGATGCAATATATCCATTTATAAGTAAGATGATGAGAGATGATATTCCCAAGGGATTACAGTTCATTAAAAAGCAATTATTCCTGTATTTGATTGTAGGCCTTGTTGGTTGTACATCTTTATTTTTCTTTTCAGATACTATAGTTAGGCTATTGTTCGGAGCTGATTATGATTTAACTGTTGATGTATTACGAATCTTGTCTTTTGTTCCATTAGCTGTTGCTATTAGTACTGTATTTGGTGAAGAAACGATGTTACCCCTTAATATGAATAGTGTTTATAGTCGGACTCTAGTATTGGGAGCTTTCTTTAGTTTGATATCTATATTTCCATTGTGTTATTTGTGGGGGGCTAAAGGAGTAGCAATAACAATGCTATTAACAGAATTTTTAATTATGAGTATTATGGGAGGTTTATTAAGGAAGCAACTCTTTTAAGAGGTATTAAGTAGTTTGAGAGATTTGAGAGGTTTGTTTCAATATGATTAGTTTAGCATATTATAAAATTCAAGAGATTTTGCTTTGTGCAATGATAATTTCATTACCCTTAATGCGGATACCAGATCGGTATACCTTATTTTCGATGGGAAATAATCTGTCGATGGTATTTTTGTTTTTTTCCATTTTTTTATTTATTGTGTATAGCATATGGAGAAAGAAGACAGAGGTTCCATTTAAACTGTATTTTATAATATCTGTTGTTTGGATTGTTTTTTGTACTATATTGGGGGTATTTTCTTTCCCTTTTTACGATACTGTAATTTATACGTACTTAATCAATACATCCGTTGTCCAAAAATTATATACTCTATTCCCTTCATTTGTAGGTAATGAATTTATTCTACAAGTAAAGTTGATGGTGTCCTTAGTTTGGTATTTATTCAGAAACTTTATATTCCCATTAATTGGTTTATTCTTAATCATTTTTAATCTTTATAAAGATGATTATAAAAAAGGCCTTGATACCATTGTTAATGCTGCAAGAATATTAACAATTCTATGTATAGCTTACTCTGTTATAGAGGTTTCTTGGCTATGGAGTGGTTCGGATTATCTAGCTAGTATACTAGTAACTATTAATAATAGCTTATATGATCCTGTTGTACAAAGTGGGTGGTGGCCTCCAGAATTATGGCCAGGCCAACTTAGAAGCCTTGCATTAGAACCATCCTATTTTAGTATGATTGCCGTATTTTTAGCTCCATTATTAGGTATTCATTATGTGAGTGACAAAAATAAACTTGATATTGTATTAGCATTTCTATTGATTTCTATGATTTTCTTAACCAAAGCAAGAACTGGTGTAGTTATCTATCTATTTGAATTGGTTACATTTGTACTGCTTAGTCTTGTATTTAGGTATACGTCTTGGTGGAAAATCTGTTTATTCACCGTAGGTCTTAGTGTATTAAGTTATTCGTTTGTCATTGTGGGAGACTCCGTGGCGAGCCCTCTTATTAGAGCAAGTATTTCAGAAATAAACACTGTTGATGAAACCTCTAAAGCTGTATCGGTAGAAAAAGCGCTAGATAACTATATTGATAGTAATGTTAAATCTGTTAGTAATGCGAGCTCACGGTCTAACTCAGCAAGATTTGGTAATACGGTAGCTATGTTTAAAGTAGGTCTAGATTACCCTCTGTTTGGTGTTGGTAGAGGTTTGCATTCTAACTATATGGTGGATCGATTCCCGGATTTTGCTAAAGATAGTGGAGAGGTTAAGCAATGGACAGAGGATGTGTTACGAAAAGGGTTTTTAGCGTTTGAATACCCTGTACTCAACGAATTTGCAGCTATATTGGCTTGGTTTGGTGTTATAGGGGAACTATTATTTATTACACCAATTTTATATATTTTATATAAAACATATAGAATTAGACGACATATACAAAATCCGACGTTAGTTTATTTATTAGTAGCATTCTTTGGTCAGATTGTATGCTTTATGAGTAATGAATTTATATTAGCATATCCAATCCTTGTAGGAATTTTGATTTGTTATATTAAATTTTATGAGAATAGTAACATATAAATTGTATATGTACAGGTATTATGTTTGCTACAATTTTTGATACGATAAAAAAATGTGCTGTTATCAAGAAATTAATAATAGAGGATCTTATAAGTGGTAGGAAAATGAAAATACGATTGCCAAAAACTATTAGTTGATTAGATGATACAAAATGCTAATTTTTTGTACATTAATTATTATCGTAATAACTATAGCTTAATAAAAAGGCAGCTGGTGTATAATCAGCTGTCTTTTTTATGTGTAAAATTTGTCACAACATTCTCATATATTTCATGTATTTTATGATGTATACAAGTCATCATGGTAGTTACCAGTTGGCGTAGTATTCATATAGTTTGAGAGGAAGAATATGAGGTATAGAGAATGAGAGCGAGCAATATTGAATTGTTGCGTATCATTTCGATGATACTAATTATTATGCACCATTTTAGCGTGCACGGTTGTTTCCCCTTTACGCCAGATTTAACGTTTAATAAGGTGTTTCTCCAAGTATTTGGACTTGGAGGCAAGGCTGGTGTAGTTGCCTTTGTTATGATAACGGGCTATTTCATGGTTTCTAGTAGTTTTAAGCTGCACAAGTTTGTCAAGTTAGTAGGGCAAATATGGTTTTACAGCATTGCCATGTTGGGCGTGGCTATGGGTTTAGGTCTCGATACGGTGACGTCAAGGAATATGATGCTTGCGCTATTGCCTATTGGTGCCATGAGTTGGTTTGGTCAGAACTTTTTAGTACTCTATTTATTAACGCCTATTATTAATCGAGTGCTTCATTGGCTACAGCATAAATACTACGTTATACTCCTAGTGGCTTCCACGGTAATTTGGTTCTTAATACCGACGGCATTGAATTTGTGGCCTAATGTACCGCATACTACCTTTGGATTCAAACATATCTTTTCCTTTGTCATATTCTATTCGATGGGGGCGTACATCAAGCTGTACGGCTCACATATAACAAAGAAAATAGGTATTATATTTAGCACCATTGGCCTTGTAGGGGCCTTTCTAGGGGACATCCTTGTCGATGTACTAGCCATGACGAATCCAGAGTATATGAAACAGATTTTCTACTTTACGCAAAATGATTATGGCTTCTTTCAATTGCTATTAGGTATTGGCTTATTTATTATTTTTTTGAAAGCAAAGATCACTTATCGCCCTTGGATCAATGTGGTAGCATCTACTACCTTTGGCATATACCTATTGCATGATAATAAGCTATTCCTCCATTATATGTGGGACAATGTATTGGCAACGTATCAGTACTATGATTCAATAGTATTACCTCTGTATGCAATCTTTGTAGTGGCGCTCATTTTTGTCGTCGGTATGACCGTAGACTATGTGCGGTTGGCTTTCATAGAAAAACCTGTGATGAAAGCAATTACGCCAAGCCTCGACCGGATTCAGTCAAGGGTTGAGAAAGTACTGCCATTATAATGCGATTATCGATGTTTTTTGGTATAATATATAAGTATTCTTACCATAAAATGGGAGGTAATTATAATGCGTAAATTTTTGTATATGTTAGCGGTATTGCTTGTATTAATTGGCATTAGCACAAACGATGTAGAAGCTCGTCAAGATGTGTATGCTACGACGTATCTCGGTAATAACTGGTATGTAGATCAAGACTCTGTAAAGCGAGTGGGGGATATACTCAACTTTACAGTGTACACAACAGCAGGTCTTAGCTATAAAGTGACATCTAGTGATGACAACTATTACAATGCAGACGTATTTTACGATAATAATAAACTCGTATCGGATAATGGCCAATCCGTCTGGAAATCTCCAGGCATGATGGCAGCTATGCGCGTGGCGCGTAGATAAACAAGAAGGCAGAAATTATTGATATATCCTCCATTACTGAACATCTAGTAATGGAGGACATGTTATATAATCTCTGCCTTTTCTTTTGTTTTTTATTATATATTTTTGTATATTTCTATTTATAGATTCTTATGGACTCGCTTATATGTTCTATATATAATTGGATTAGGATAGTCAGCGAGGTTGGGCCTCTCTTCGTTAATGAAGGGAGGGGTGTCTATGAGTGATTATGAACTAATCATGCTCCTGCTTCAAGTAATGGCTGTTGTCATCGCTTTCGGAGCTCTAGTAGCACTTATTTGCTTTGGAAAAAGCAAATAGCCCTTCGTTACCAATAACTGGATAACTGAAAGGCCATTTCATCACGTATTTATTTCTTGAGATGAGCCCGACGGAACCACTCGCTTGGCTATCTACTTATATTATAGAGATAATCACATATATCGTCAAATTGAGATGAAACACTTTATAACAATGTACTCATATTTGATAATGAATGAATGCTAATTAAATAGTTATAAAACTGCGTATGACTAAAACTACATATTAATAATAACTATATATAAATAATCATAAAAGCTGTACATACATAGATTAGACTGAACGGCTTTGATGTCAAAATTATTTTACATCAAAGGGACGTTCAAAAATCGACTATATGTGTACAGCTTTTTGGTGTTTTGGTTTTAGTGTGTTTGTGTGAAAGTAGTTATAGGACTACTATAAAGTGATCTTATTATTTTTCAAGTTTGTCTACCAAGCGTTTTACTGTTTCTTGTAGATCTTTATTTTGAGTTTCTAATGCTTGTACGCGTTGTTCTAGTGCGTTATAAAAGGCAGGGGACATAGTAGTAGACAAAGATTTTCCCGGTTTATAGGTGATACCTACATTGGCCATAACGTGATTGTTCATCGTAAACCCTGTGGTGAGTAAAAGATTATCTTTGTAATAATAGCCTACACCTAGAGCTACTGCATTCGCATTTTTATAATGACCGTAGCCTGCCATGTATTGAACGCGATTATCCGGATCATATGGTAATGGATGTAATGCAGCTAATGCAGCGGCACGAGCATCACCTTTATTGGATTCCGATTCAACACGTTGTACCTCTTGAGATACATGTTGTACAGATTTTTCAATGGTGCTGATAGAATTATTAAGCTGTTGACTTGTACTTTTACCAAGGGTATCAATCATTTGATGAACGCCGTAGAGTTGGGATCCGTTGATTGCATCTGTAGAGGTAGCACTCACGCGACCTGCTGCGAGATTGGTGATTGTCCGTTCCTTGCCCTTAGCCCCTACGGATACTGTTGATACAGGGGCGGTGCCGGCATAGTTGACGGTAGTACCATTTTCAAAGGTATGACTTGCTGTACCGACTACATCGCCGTCAGCGGAATCATTGCCAAGGACAACTCCGTTTTTTAGAGAGGTAGTTACATTATTGCCGAGAACAAAGGTGTTTTCTCCGGAAATGTGGTTGTAATTACCTATACTGTAAGAATTGGCCGCATCAATAGCTGTTTTACCGTATTGGCCTTGACCGAATACGCCAGATGCAGTTGCTTTTTCAGATAGTGTGTTATAAGAGCCGACAGCCAAACCTTTTGCGGCTTTTACATTTACATAATGCCCTACGGCAAGGTCGAACTGCCCGTTTACTGTCGAATTTGAGCCGATGGCTACAGAATTGCTGGCTTTACTGTTAGCACCTTGGAAGTTCCCAATCCACACGTTTTTATCACCTGCGGAGTTTTCCCCTGATTGAGTCCCCATGACAATGGAGTTCGTCAACTGGCTTGCATTACCTGCGGCGAAACCGACGGTTATGTTAAAATCGCCGGTACTGTCTCGGAATGACTTCGCCCCAAGGTTGATATTGCCGCCGCCTGATGAGCCGGCCCCAGCAGCTGCACCCAAGGCTATGTTATTGCCTTGGGCATTGGGCCCCTTACCTTTTCCGTTCGCCGCACCGGCATTCTCACCGAGGGTGATGTTGCCGCCTGTTCCTGCAGTGAAAGTTTGACCTTCCTTGCCGATGTTACCATTGTTATCAACGATATTAACCGGCGCCGCATAAACTGAGGCGGATAAAGCTACCATTACAACACTTGCTAATACAAAACGTTTCTTACTCATCGTATACACTCCTTTGTGTACAAACAAACTTTCACAAAACTTTCATAAAAAGAATTACATGGCTACTATAATACCAAAAAGGTATATTGTAAATAGAATATTCGTATAATTCCAATAAATATACAATATATTCTATAGGTATTTATAGTTGATAAGAAATCTTTGACACATAATTATAAAGTTTAAATATTTATTTATTCTATAAATTGCAATCTATATGGATTGACAATCCTCTATATATTTATATAAAATAGAAATACTTTCATGTGTTATTCATGATAAAATCATGAGTTATCGGCATGCGTATCGTGTGTAATTAAGTATTATGTACATGATTAAGTATGTACGGTATTAAGTAATGAGAAGTGTGTTTGTACGTAAGAGTGTGTAATGAAATATATAATCGTGTTGATGAGTGCCCTTTGCATGTTCGTTATGCCCGTATCGGGGGAGCAGGTAAATAAAGCAGAGCAGCCTATGCAGGGGACTACGGTAAAACAAGTTCATAGTGAAAGTAAGACCGTATTATCTGACGACTTAGATACATTCCATGTTAATTCATCTCATACTCCAGATCATGTCATCGGTCAGGGCGGATTGGAGATGCCAGACTCCACAGATAAAAAGACGACTCGTTATTCCGATACGGATGCGGTCAACTCTGCGTTGCAGGCGGTGGTCATGACTGGTGTTCATTCCGCAATGCACGGATCGAAGGCGAAACCGTGGATGCAGCGAACCGTCTTGTCATTGCGCTTTCAGAAAAACTGGAAGCCTTTGTACGGTGTGGAAACATTGCAGCCGTTAGGTCATTATGATGAGACATCTCGTCATGTGTGGTTTACACAGGAGCGGTTGGCGAATGCAGCGGATACAGGAACGACGGCGAATGTGGGCATCGGCTATCGCCGAATTGCAGCGAACGATGAACACTATTACGGTGGCAATTTATTTTATGATCATCGGTTCAGAGGCAATCACGGTCGCATGAGTGTTGGGCTAGAGTACGTGTCGGGAATCGGTGCGTTTCGCATGAACTGGTATCGCGGTGTGTCTGGCGAGCGTTCCCTTGATGGTGCGACACGCATGGAAAATGTGTCTAACGGATATACTGCGGAGTACGGGACTAGCTTCAAGAATGCCCGTTGGGCGCGCGTGTATATGGAGGCCTATCGTTGGCAGTTGCGGCGCAGTGCGGATAAGCATGGCTTGCGCATCGGTACGGAGTTGCAGCTCACACCGAGGATTTCTGTTGATATGGGCTATAATAAACCGGAGCATAAGCACGGTAGCCCTTACGGTAAGGTTATGTTCCGTCTAGCTGGTGTCGATACGGCTTGGTTTGGTGGTAACCATCGATCGGATACAAAAACATCGGTTCGTGCTAATATGTTGGAAAATGTGCGTCGTCAACATACGGTGCACGTTGATAGATAGATTGATATATATATTTATTATTTTGATAAAAGTAGCATAAGAATCTATATTTATTTTTTAGATAAAAGCAACATAAGGAGCTGTTTTATAGTATCAGATAATTGTCATTTGGTATGAAAAGACAGTTCCTTTTTTATACATCAATTCATAAAAATTTATTTTGTTTACAAAATAGAAAAAGAGTGGCACAATATTCATGAAAATATAATGAAGAATAAGTTACACGTGGAATTCATTAGGGAATGGAGAGGATAAAATGAGCAAGCGTAAACTTATATTATCTGTGTTGATTAATGGTGTATTGTTATCGAGCCTATATGTGACCGGAGCGGTGGATGTGGCACCGGGCAGCGGTAACGGTGTAGCTATCGGTACGGGCAGTAGTGCACCGAAGGCGGAAAACGTAGCCATTGGTAAAGGTGCCGGCATTTCTTACTCGAACGGTGCTAGTACGGCTACAGGTGATGTAGCTATCGGCAATGGAGCAAGTATTAATAACTATGCTAGCCAGGGCGGTAGTATAGCTATCGGTAAAAATGCAAAGGTTGAAAATATGGCCGGTGGTGGAGAGGCTAGCTTTGCGTTGGGGCAGACTACCTACAGTGGTAATATATTTTCTTCTGCCAGAATCCCTGCGGATCCTACAAAGGTGGTAGGCAGTGTCGCTATCGGTGATAATACATTTGCTCGTACCGGCAGTACCATGATTGGATCTCATAATTATAAAGGGGACCTTGGAGATACTACGGTAGATAGTGCATCCACAAGAAAAGATGCATTAAATGTTTATACAACAACAATTGGTGCTAATAGCTTTAGCAATGGGGCTTTCACTACAAGTACAGGCGTATATAATATTATCTCCAGTGATTATAATGGTGGACGGTTTGCAAATTATACAAAGAATTTTGGTGCCACCATTAATGGTACATTGAATAGCATTGAATCGAAAACGGGTAGCTATTATTCGGGTGTTGCGAATAGTATCGTAGGTACTGCTAATCGGACCTTTAACTCCAATGGGTCTCTCGTATTTGGTGCTGGCAATGAAATAACGAATTCTGTAGCCGATATTTCAGCACCAAGTTCGGGAGGTAATTCCGCTAAGGAATTATCTGAGAAATTACGTTCCGCTGTCAAAAATTCTAATGGTGGCGGTTCTACTATGGCATTTGGTAGCGGTAATAAGGCGGATTATACACTTCGCTCTGCACTTATGGGTGTCAATAACACATTGACTGGCTCTCAAGGCAAAGAAAGTAAGAATACCATGTTAACGGGCTTTCACAATACGGCGGATAAGGTGTCCAATACGACCGTAATAGGGTCTGAAAATACGGTGACTAATTCTAAGAACAGTCTTGTGATGGGGGATAATCGTGAGGTAAAAGATGTCAATCATGCGGTTCTTATCGGTTCTACAGACAGCAAGACTACGACATCTGTTAATAATGCGGTCGCTGTCGGACATAATACGAATGTAACCGTAGAGGGCGGCGTTGCATTGGGCAGCGAATCGAAGGCTACTGTGGCAGCTGGATCCGTTGGGTATGATCCGAGTACAAAGGCACAGTCCACGAATACGGATTCTACGTGGAAGGCGACTAAATCGGCCGTATCTGTCGGTGATGCAAATAACAATATTACGCGTCAGATTACATCCGTAGCAGCCGGCACAAAGGATACGGATGCGGTGAATGTGGCACAGCTCAAAAAGTTGCAAAATCAAGTGAATGCGAACGGCTCCACTACCGTCAGTGCAGGTAAACATATTAATGTGACAACTACGACGAACGGAACTACTAAAGATTATAAGGTAAGTCTATCTGACGATATAACGAATCAGATTACAAATAACACGACAAACATTAACAATATACAAGGTGATGTGACCAATATTAAAAAGAATGTAACCAATATTCAGGGTGAAATTACTAATATCAAGCAGGATGTAACGAATATGGGACGGAATGTAGCTCGCCTCGATAAAAAGGTTAACAAATCCGTGGCCGGAGCGGCCGCACTTGCCGCCTTGCATCCATTGGATTTTGACCCTGATGCAAAATGGGACTTTGCTGCTGGTTATGGCCACTATCATGATGGCAATGCCGCTGCATTGGGGGCTTTTTACAGACCAAATGAGGACTTGCAATTTAGTGTAGGATCTACTGTCGGTAATGGCGAAACCGTTGTGAATGCCGGTATGTCTGTGAAAGTAGGTGCTCACAGTAATGTATCCCGTTCTCGTGTAGCCATTGGTAAGGAAGTTTTGGAACTTAAGAAAACTGTAGCGGTACAAAATGCGCAGATTCAAAAGTTGACTGCTCTTTTGAATGGATTGGCTGGAACGAATATGAAAGCAGACCGCAGCACATTATTCCCTGATGTGCCGAATAATCACTGGGCATATGCGGCGGTTAGCGATCTATCTCGCCGGGGTCTTGTGGAAGGCTATCCTGATGGTACATTCGGAGGAGACCGTATGTTGACCCGTTATGAATTTGCTCAAATTGTATACCGAGCTATTCAAAACGGTGTTGTCGTCGATGATCGACTCGTATCTGAATTTGGTCCTGAAATGGCGTTATTCCGTGTGGATACTATTGCTAAGAATCATGAAGGACAACCAACTATTGAACGTGTAAGGGTTAATAAAAAATAGAGTATATATATGATTTATATTGTGAAAGCCGAGGCTCTAGGGCCTCGGCTTTTTCGTGTACCTGTAGGTGATAATTCTTCTGTATATAAAATTATCTTATCTATGAAAGCATTAAATTGAAAAGTCTAAAAATATGAAATTGATTACGTAATTACAATAATCGTTATATTCCGATATGTGGATTTATCGTAAAAATTGATAGGAAAGATGAAGATTTTATTTCTTAAAATTAAAAAGTATTAAATATGAAATAAATAAACGACAAAAATGAAGAAAAGATGAAAAAAGTCGTTTACAAGATAGAAATTTTTTGATATTGTATTGCCGTGGATGAGTATATGATGAAGAATCATGAATAATTATAGTATTCGTATCGTAATTGAGAATACTAGTATTTGTTGTAAGAAGTGTAGATGATAATCAATCTTTATACTTCTTCTTTTTATTATCTTTGCAATATTATGCAACACAAGTGGTGTGTTTTACTGAGTTTTCGGTAAGAAAGGATAATCATGAATCGAATTTATAATGTTATTTGGAGTAAGACTAAAAAATGCTACGTAGTAGTATCTGAAATTGTAAAAACAGGTGGTGGCAAGGTAAAATCCGTACAAAGTGGTACAACCTGGACACGTATGAGTGCGATTATGGCGGTGGCCGCATTATTGATGGGTGGTAATATTACTACGGTTAATGCAGCTACTTATACTGCGATGACTATTGATGATGTAAATGGCGCTGGTTATGCTACTGGTAATGTAAAATATAGTGAAGGTAGTTATTTATATAATTATCAAAACCCTGGAAACCTGACACCATTTGATAACAGTCATTTGTATAATGGTACAGATAGAGGTAACTATACAGAAAATAGTTTTGCTGGCATTGCTATCGGTAAAAATACAAATATTCAGGAAACTGGTAATCCAACTTATTATTCCGGTTTAGCTATCGGTAACTATGCTCAGGCCACAGGCGGTATTTCCTTTGCTTTAGGTCATTATGCTCAGGCTTTATCACCATCTGCTATGGCTCTCGGTACAGCTACAAAGGCGAGCGGCTTTAACTCCTTGGCTATGATGCGTCAATCCGCTGCAGAAGGTGAGTTCTCCACAGCATTGGGTACTGCATCTTGGGCAAAGGGTAATGGTAGTTTTGCCATGGGTTACTCCGCTACAGCAAAAGCGGATCAATCTATCGCAATCGGTGCGGCAGAAACTATAAAATTACCTGGTCAACAACATGGTACTCCAAGTGCTAAATATAATGGCGATGGTAATACCGTAACAGAAGGGGCTCGTTCTCTTGCTTTCGGTACGAAAGCTCGTACTGCAGTTGGTGCAGATGATTCTATGGCATTCGGTTCTTCATCCAGTACTGGTGGCGCCAATGCGGTAGCTATGGGTTATAGTGCTAATGCTAGTGCAGAGAATGCCTTTGCCATCGGTAATACGGCACAATCATCCGCACAAAATGCCGTGGCAATGGGTAAAAGTGCAAATGCAAGTGGTGTAAGTAGTTTTGCTATGGGTAGTAGTTCTAATGCTGCTGGTGCTGATGCTATCGCTATGGGTAGTTCTTCCCAAGCAAAATTATCCAACTCCATCGCATTGGGTGGTAATGCAAAATCCTTGGGTGCCGATGCGCTTGCACTTGGTGGTGCGGCGAATGCCTCTAAAGATGGTGCCATTGCAATCGGTAAAGAAGCAAAAGCAAACAATACTAATACGACAGCTATCGGTCTTGGTGCAACTGTTACAGGTACTAACTCCATGGCTATCGGTACAAATGCCGTTGCAGAATCAAATAACTCTTTGGCATTGGGTACTGGTACGGAAGTAAGAGGTGCCTTGGTTAATGGTTTCTCTGCTTTCACTAACCAACAAAATAATAATATTGCAAACGGTGTAGTTGCGGTAGGTAACGTAGGTTCTGAACGCCGTATCATCAACGTAGCGGGTGGCGAAAACGATACTGACGCAACAAATGTAAAACAATTAAAATTTGTAAACAGTAACTTGGCAAAATCCATCGCAGGTCCTACTTATACGGGCTATGAAGCGAATGGTTCTACATATAAAGCGCCTGATTTTAATATCAAGAACAGCACATACCATACGGTAAAAGAGGCTGTTGAAGCGGCGCAAACGAATTTCTTCAGTGCTAAAGGCACATCTGCCGATGCGAACTACGATAACACAGGTGCTACAGGCAATAATGCGACAGCGGCCGGTGTACGTACTTCTGCAGCAGGTAACTTTGCTACAGCTGTCGGTGCTGATGCGACTGCAGCGAATGCAAACAGTACTGCTATCGGTTATAAAGCTAAATCCAGCGTAGATGACGGCGTTGCATTGGGTGCGAATTCCGTTGCTTCCGTTGCAGCAGGCACAGCAGGCTATAATGTTAAAACTGCAGACAGCCGTACAAACGGATATAGCGGATTGACAGGCGCTGCGTTGACATCCACTATGGGGGCGGTGTCCGTAGGTGACGGTGGTACGAAAACTCGTCAAATCACAAACGTTGCTGCAGGTACTGCGGATACTGATGCTGTTAACGTGGCACAATTGCGCAATGTTAATTTGAAAATAGCCGGCAACAGTGGTAACAATGACGTTTTATTGGACAACCAAACATTGACTGTAAAAGGCGATGGTTCTTATGTTACGACATCTGTTAACAACCAGACAATCGATGTGACGTTGACTGATGCTACTAAGAACAAGATTGACAATGCGGCAAATAAAGACTTGTCCAACATTACGGACGGCGGTAAATCCGTTATTCGTGATGAAGCACAAAAAGCTGTAAAAGTTGTAGCCGGTAAAAACACGACGGTTACAGAAGGTACTGACGGCACATATAAAACATATAAAGTTGACGTAGATGCTCCAGATTACCAATTGACTGAAAACAGCAGTGCTGCTGATAAAGCTTACACTGTATCCGGTAACAAGGTTGACTTGACTGTACAGGATTCTAAAAATCCTGCGAATAAGAAAACTGTAACTATTAAGGATATTGCATCCAAAACAGAACTTGATAAGGCACAAGAAGATCTTATCAACAAAGGCTTGAAATTCGATGCCGATAATAACGATGCTAAGATAAATAAATTAGGCTCCAAGGTAACTGTAGCCGGTGACGGTACTAACATCAACACTACGATTACACAGACCGGCGACGATACAACAATTAAGGTTGCATTAGGTAAAGACATCAATGTTAATACAGTAACTGCTACAAAAACTGTAAAAGCTGGTACTGCTACTATGGGTAACCAAGCTGTAACAGACAATAAGTCAGCTACTCAAAATGGTAACTTTGTATCCGGTTTGGACAATAAAAATTGGACATTAACTGATCCTGCCTTCGTGTCCGGACGTGCGGCAACAGAAGATCAACTTAAAATTGTCAGCGATGCTGTAAAAGCGGCTAATGCGGCTAACGCAAGTGCTTCTGATTATCGTTTAATCGCTAATCCGAACAATGCGGCAGATGGCTCTTATAAAGTTGATAACAATAAAGTTGATTTACAAGTGAAGGACGATAAATCCGGTACAGTTAATACTGTGACAATTAAGGATATTGCGTCCAAAACTGAGCTCGATAAGGTAAAAGACCGCTCCGTAAAATATGACGGTAACACAGGCCATGACACAGTAACATTGGAAGGTCCGGACGGTACTAAGATTACCAATTTGAAAGACGGTAATGTAGCGGCCGGCTCCAAAGATGCCGTAAACGGCGGTCAATTACATCAAGTAAAACAAGACCTTGGCGATCAAATTACGAATACCAAGAATGACTTGATTAACACAGGTCTCAAATTCGATGCCAATGTAGGCGGTGTACAAACTAACAAATTAGGCTCCACTGTTACAATTCAAGGTGAAGGCACTGCAGCTGACGCTGATTATAGCGGTGAAAACCTCAAAACTTTCATCAAACAGGATGCGGCGACAGGCAATACGACTATTGATGTAAAGATGAATAAAAACCTTAAGGCTGAATCTGTGAAGGTTGGCAAAGATGGTAAGGACGGCGTATCCATTACTGGTCCTGACACAGCGAATGGCACAGATGGCAAGGTAGCTGTTACTGATAAAAACGGTAAAGAAGCAGTTTCTATTTCCGGTAAGGACGGCGTAGGCCACATCGGCTTGACAGGTCCTGCTGGAACGAACGGCGTGAACGGTACTAATGGTATCGACTTATCCGTGAAACCTGGTTACGATGATCCTGCTACAGGCGTTAAAGGTGAAAAAGGTGTAGACGGTACAAACGGTCTTACTCGTATCGTTTACAAAGACGGCAACGGCGAGCATCAAGTTGCGACTATGGAGGACGGTTTACAATTCACTGGTAACAATTCTGGTACTGTGAATAAACAAAAATTGAATTCCTTAGTGAAAGTACAAGGTGAAGGCGTAACTGAAGCTGAATCTGCAGCGTTCAAGAGCGCAGCCGGCAATATCAACGTAAAAGCTGATGGCACTAACAAATTGGAACTTCAATTGGCGAAAGACCTTAAAAATCTTGATTCCGTAACGGCTGCTAAGACTGTGAAAGCAGGCGACGCTATTATGGGTGGTCAAACTGTTAACAACGCAGCTGGCGACAGCGAAACAGGCAACTATGTAACAGGCCTTGATAATAAAGATTGGGATGCAGATAAGATTGTATCCGGTCGTGCCGCAACAGAAGATCAATTGAAAAAAGCGTTGGATGCTCAAAGTGCTAACTCCACTGACTATCGTTTGATTAGAAATCAAGCGGCAGGCTCCAATGGAGACTACACTGTGGATGCGAACGGCGATGTAGCGTTGACTGTACAGGATAAGAATCATCCAGATAAAATAGAAACCGTAACAATTAAAGACGTTGCTTCTAAATCCAAACTTGATAAATTGAATGACCGTGCTGTTAAGTATGATTTGGATCCTACTGGTAATCCTGATAAATCCAAGGTTACTTACGAAGGTCCTGCATATAACAACAAACAAGGCGGTACTCACGTAACGAATGTGGCATATGCTACAGGCAACGATGGCAGCGAAGCGGTTAATGTGGACTACTTGAATGACAAAATTAAAGATAGTGCGGACGCATTGACTAATAAAGGTTTGAAATTCGATGCTAACCAAGGTGGAGAAAAAACTAACAAGCTTGGTTCCAAAGTGACTATTAAAGGTGAAGGCACGGCAGCTGACGGAGATTACAGCGGAGAAAACCTTAAAACTTTCATCACACAAGACCAAACATCTGGTGATACAACTATCAACGTGAAGATGAATAAAAACCTTAAAGCTGAATCCGTGAAAGTTGGCAAAGACGGTAAGGACGGCGTGTCCATTACAGGTCCTGATAACGGTACAGACGGCAAGGTAGCTGTGACTGGTAAGGACGGCAAAGAAGCCGTATCTATTTCTGGTAAAAACGGCGTAGGTCACATCGGTCTTAACGGTAAAGACGGCCGTAGCGCTGACATTTCTGTTGAAAAAGGTGATCCGGATCTCAACGGTAACGAAATCACTCGTATTAAATACACTGATGAAAACGGTAAGACACATCAAGTGGCAACCAAAGATGACGGCATGGCATACGGCGGTGATTCCGGCGACGTTATCAAGAAAAAACTTAATGAACAATTGGACATTAAGGGTGGCGTAACAAACGAAGCTGATCTGACTGAAAACAATATTGGCGTTATCAGCAAAAATAATATCCTCAATGTTCGTTTGGCAAAAGACCTTAAAGACTTGAACTCCATTACTTTCAACAACGGAGCTAACGGTGCAAACGGTAAAACTGTTGTAAACGGCGAAGGCATGACTATTAAAGATGCAGCAGGTAATTCGTTGACAGCTGTTACAAAAGACGGCGTGAAGATTACTGATGGTCCTTCCATGACGAAAGACGGCATCGATGCAGCTGGTAATAAAATTACAAACGTTCAAGACGGTAATGTTGCAAAAGATAGCAAAGACGCTGTAAACGGCGGTCAATTGCATACAGCTATTGAAGACATCAAATCCACAGGCTTCGGTCTCAAAGCGGAAGACGGTAACTCCGTGAAGAAACCTCTTGGCGAGACAATCGATCTAAAAGGTGACGGCAATATCAAAACTTCCGTGGATAACGGCGCTATTAAAATGGCCTTGAATGACAAGATCACTCTTGGTCAGGATCCGGCAAAACAAGTTAACATCGACGGTTCTGCAGGTACGATCACAGCTGGTAACGGCGGCAATCAAGTTAAGATTGACGGCAATGAAGGCTCCGTAACTGCAAATACCGTGAAAGCCGGCGACGTAGTTGTAGGCAAGCAAACTTCTGACGGTAAAGAAGGTAACTTCGTAACAGGTTTGGATAACAAAACTTGGGATCCTGAAAACCCTGTAGCAGTTCCTGGTCGTGCCGCAACAGAAGATCAATTGAAAGCTGTTAATGACGACTTCAATAATAAAGCAAGAACAGGACGTGTATTCCAAGGTGACCAACCTGGCGATAGCGGTAAAGTGGTTCGTGGATTGGGAGATACTATGAACCTTACTGGTGGTGCTGATGTGAACCGTTTGGCAGATAATAATATCGGTGTTGTGAAAAACGCTGCTGGTGATGGCTATAACATCAAGTTGGCTAAAGACTTGAAAGGTCTTGAGTCCGTAACTACTACGGATGCTGCTGGTAATACGACTGTTATGAACGGTGGCGGCGTGACAATTACACCTGCTCAAGGTAATGCTGTAAGTCTTACTAAAGACGGTCTTAATAACGGTGGTAATAGAATTACTAATGTAGACCCTGGTGTGGATGGTACTGATGCGGTTAACGTAAATCAATTGAGCAGTGCTATGCGTAGCGTGGATGGTAAAATTGCTGATGTAGGTGCTACTAGTGCAGCTATTTCTGGTCTCAAACCATTACAATATGATCCATTGGAACCAACTCAAGTATTGGCTGCCGTAGGCCATTATAAAGGCAGCACAGCTGCAGCTGTAGGCGTGGCGCACTATACTAATGAATCTACAATGTTCCATATGGGCGTATCTCTTGGCGGTCATGACAACATGATTAATGCGGGGGTATCCTACAAATTTGGTACATCCGACGCTAAGAAAGCGGTTCCTGCACGTTACAAAGCCGGCCCTATCAGCTCTGCGTATGTATTGCAGGATGAAGTGACTGCATTAAAAGCTGAAAATGAACGCATGAAACAACATGATCTAGAGTTAACTGCTAAATACGATCAAGTACAACGCGATAATGAAGAAATGAAAGCTCAAATCGCATTGTTGATGCAACAAGCAGGTCTTACAAAATAATCGAATCTGAATATTCGAGTTCTTAACCACTCATGTAAGGATTGTGAAAGCCGCCCTTTTCGGGGCGGCTCATCATAAGGAGGAAGTATGAAATTCAAAACATTTATGCCTGTATTGGCACTTGCTTGTGTGTGTGCGGTAGGTCAAGCGGATGCGGCTCAAGATCGATTGATGATGCCGGAACAACCAGCTGAACCATTAAATGTAATTGAAGCAGAAGTGGCCATTCCTGTACCTAGCGAAGAAGTTCGCGACGTAGTGAATGCTTTCACACAATTTCAATTGGACCAAAAGGGCAAGCGCATCATGGACGATTCCCGGGTTATGACCGGTCAAGAGCGTTACCGTAACAATGTGTTGTACTACATGAACGTTCGTCGCAGCTGGTACATCGTGAGCCATCGTTATAAAAATGACAGCTATGGGCGTTTGGCATTAGATCGTTTGTACAACGATTACAAACAGTTCTTTACAGAACATGCGACTGTATCTGAAGACGCTAAATTGGACTACGCGCAACAAATCATCGATATCTTGGATCGCAATACGGCCAATGTACATGATGATGAATTGCGTTTCTACATGAACGAAATGGTGATCTTCAGCTTGAACGAAGCTATGAAAGACGGCAATAATCGCGTGAAACCTGTGGACGAAAAAGTGGCTCCTGCGATGGACGAACTTCATACAGTGGACCTTCGCAAAGCGATTAATGCACCAACAATTCAGTAAGATATGGTGTAATTAATAAACCGATAATTTAATTAAATATTGTAATTGAATTAGGGACAGTTTCATTAGATTCTGTGATAATACACTGATAACTAAATAATATTTAGAATGTATGGTGTCTATAAAAGCCGAGGCAGCGATTGCCTCGGCTTTTGTTATGTATAAATTGAAATTGTTACATGCAAATATGTAAATTTAATGGCATAAATGTATCGAAAAGATGAAGATTTTATTTTCTAATTATTAATTTTGTTAAATAAACCATAAAAATGAATGAAACATGAAAAAATTATTTACAATATAGATTTTTTTTGATATGGTATACGAGTAGATGAGTATATGATAACAATCTGTAATAAGTGTAATATTTGACTTGTTTTGCTGAATATCGTTGGTTTGTATTAGAAGTATAGATGATTTTTATATCTATTACTTCTTATTTTTATTATAGTTTTATATAAGGTTAGATAGGTATTACGCAACGAAAATGTAGTACGAAAGGAATATTATGAATCGAATTTATAAAGTCATTTGGAATCGGGTGAAAAACTGTTATGTAGTTGTGTCCGAAATTGCTAATAATCGCGGGAAAATTAATGGAAGAAGCACAACATGCGTTGGTACACTTTTATGTGTTTTGGCACTGGTAGGCGGTATATTATCTCCACTGAATACTGCTAATGCAGTAAATCCTGCGGGGACTGGCGCAGGGGTATCATGGGGAAATGGCACGAATAGTGGCACAGATCAAAATAATGTAGCTATTGGCGGTTATGCGCAGGCCCTTGGACCGGTTTCCTTGGCATTAGGTGCGCATAGTAATTCTTCTGCTTCATATTCAACCGCTATCGGTGGAGGAACACAATCTACTGCGGAAAACGCGACAGCTATTGGTGGTGTAGCCAAGGCACAAGGGAAAAATGCTACCGCTATTGGGGCAAAAGCCGAAGCTAATGGAGAGTATGCTACCACTATCGGTGCAGGTGCAAAAGCTGATAAAACCTATGCTATAGCCATCGGCAGCCTTTCTCATGCTACTGAGGTATCCTCGTTAGCGATGGGAAATAATTCAAAAGCTACTAATACTTATGCTTATGCAATCGGTGGGAGCGCGGAGGCTAAAGGCAGATGGAGTATTGCCATGGGGACAAATGCAGTGGCCGAAGATGATGCCAGCGTGTCTATCGGTACCTGGTCAAAAGCTACTACTGGACAGTCCGTGGCTGTAGGTTATCAAGCTAACGCGAAACAATTAGGGGCAACGGCACTTGGCAGACAGACGAATGCTAGCGCAGTAGATGCAACTGCTATAGGATCTGGATCTAATTCTACTGCTGAAAACGGTACAGCTATAGGTAAAAGTGCTTCGGTCAGTGCGAAAAACAGCGTCGCTATCGGTACTGGGGCGAAAGCAACCAATGAAAATGCGGTGGCTCTCGGCACCGGTTCTGAAACTGCTGCAGCGGTAGCAACAGCCTCTGAGTCAGTTAATGGAGTAGTACATAACTTTGCAGGTATAAATCCTGGTTCCACAGTTAGCGTAGGTAAGACAGGTATGGAACGGACGGTTACCAATGTAGCGGCCGGCCGTATTTCCGCTACATCTACAGATGCTATTAACGGCAGTCAACTGTATGCAGTGACTACGGAAGTGAATAAGGGCACAGTTTATGCAGGAGATGTAAAAGGTACGGGGGCTACAGATAATAAGTTTACCCAAAGACTGGGAGCACAAACTAATATCGTTGGTGGCGTAGCCGATACATCCAAATTGAGTGATAACAATATTGGAGTGGTATCTAATGGCACAAATACATTGAACGTGAAATTGGCTAAAGAACTGAAAGACCTAACTAGTGTGACTGCTGGTGATACAGTGATGAACACGGATGGTGTGACGATCACTGGAGGCCCTAAAATTGTAAAAACCGGCATTGATGCAGGAAACAAACAAATCGTTAATGTGGCTAGCGGCGGAGATGTAACGACGAATGGTGCTAATATTGGCGATATTAACCGTATCATTACGGCGAAGGATAAGTATGTGACTGGCGGTTCAGTGACTTATCAAGCAAATGGTGAGGGTGCCGCAAATTTAACCGGCACAAACGGATTGACTGCCAACGTAAGCGGATTGAAAAATAATTATGTTACGAGTGGCAGTATTTCTAATGACGGCAAAGTGTTGACACTGGAACGTAACGATACGGGCAAAGTTAATGTTGATTTGAGTAATATATTTACTGAGGTAGCAAAGGGAGATTACCGTTTGGTAGAAAATCCTGAAGCGGGTAGCCAGGGTAAATATAAGGTTGATAGCAATGGAAATATGGTATTGACTGTAGCAAATGATAAAAGCGACAAGAAACAAGTTACATTGACAGATATTGCATCGAAGGCGCAACAAGATAATAATACATCAAGTATTACTACAATCAATACAACTCTTGATAAAGGCTTGAACTTTGCCGGTGATACCGGTGCTGTGAGCAACAGAAAATTAGGCGATACCGTTACCGTTAAAGGCGGTGCTACAGGCGCATTGTCCGATGGAAATATCGGTGTTGAATCCGACGGCAATGGCACATTGAACGTAAAATTGGCGAAAACATTGACCGGCTTGGACAGCGTGACAGCCGGCAATACGAGCATTAATAACGGCGGATTGACTGTAGGCGGTAAGACCTATGTATCTTCAACAGGTCTCAATGCGAATGACCAAAAGGTAACGAATGTTGCTAACGGGGATGTGTCTGCTAATTCCAAAGATGCAGTCAACGGTGGTCAATTGCACGATGCTAAAAACGAATTAAATACTAATATCAGTAATGCTAAAACTGATCTTATCAACAAAGGCCTTCGTTTCGATGCTGATAATAATAGTGAAAAAACGAACAAGCTCGGTTCCAAAGTAACTGTAAACGGCGACGACAACATTACAACGGAAATCACACAAACTGGCGACGACACTAAGATCGGCGTTAAATTGAACAAAAATCTTAATGTTACAACTCTTACTGCTACAGATACTGTAAAAGCTGGCAGTGTAACAATGGGTAAACACGCTGATTCTAACAACTATGTAACTGGTCTTGATAATAAGGATTGGGATGTGAACACATCTAATCCTGTAAACGGTCGTGCTGCTACAGAAGATCAATTGAAAAAAATCAGCGATGTAATTAAGAGCCAAGGTGCTAATGCTACAGATTACCGTTTGGTGAAAAATGCAGCTGCTGCAGATGAGGCTTATACAGTTGATTCTAACGGTGATGTTGACTTAACTGTAGAAGATAAAAACCATGCAGGTAGTAAAGAAACAGTTAAGATTAAGGATGTTGCCTCTAAATCTAAATTAGATAAAGTTATCAATGACGGCTTGAAATTCGATGCCAATACAGGCGGCGAAAAAACGAATAAATTGGGGTCCAAGGTATCCGTGAAAGGGGATAATTCCAACATCATTACAAGTATCTCCCAAGATGCGAACGGTGACAGCACCATTGATGTGAAACTCGGCAAAGACCTTAAGACCGAAACGATTACCGCTACCGGTAAAGACGGCAAGGACGGCAAGATCGGCATTAACGGTAAAGACGGTGTTACGACGAATATTTCCGTAACCCGTGACGGCAAGCCGGGCGTCGACGGTGCCGCCGGCACGACTACTACGCGCATTGTGTATCAAAAACCGGATGGCACGAACGAAGAAGTGGCGAACCTAAATGACGGTATGATGTACGGTGGCGATACAGGCAATGTAATTAAGAAAAAACTTAACAATCAAGTGAATGTTAAGGGCGGTATCTCCGATGAAAGCAAATTAGCGACTGAAGACAACATCGGTGTTGTTTCCGACGGTTCCGATACATTGAAATTGCGCTTGGCGAAAGAATTGAAAGGCTTGACGTCTGCTACTTTCACAAACGGTGGCAATAATACTGTTATCAATGGTGATGGTATGACCATCAATCGTGCTGGTGGCAATGCAGTAAGTCTTACAAAAGACGGTCTAAATAATGGCGGTAACAAGATTACAAATGTTGCTGACGGTACGGACCCTAACGATGCAGTTAATAAATCTCAATTGGATAAAGCTACAGCAGCTGCATCTACAACAGTATCTGCAGGTAATAATATTACTGTGACACCTAGCACCAATGCGAATGGTTCAAAGAACTATGAAGTAAGTCTTAAAGATCAAGTGACATTGGGCTCTGATGCTACGAAACAAATCGCGATGGACGGTACTACAGGTACTATCAAAGCTGGTGATCAAGTTACAATCGACGGCAACAAAGGTACTATTAAAGCCGGCAATGTAACAATTGACGGTAAAAACGGTACAATTAAAGCTGGCGATAAGGTAACTATCGACGGTAAAGATGGTAAGATTGCGGCAGGTAAGGTATCTGTTGATGGCAAAGACGGTTATGTGACAGGTTTGGAAAACAAAGATTGGGATCCTAACCACATCACAAGCGGTCGTGCTGCTACAGAAGACCAATTGCAAAAATCTCACAAAGCCT
>OBZZ01000055.1_pt1 | contig 114197 bp, 68 predicted proteins | sample 1501451 | NCBI WGS metagenome assembly OBZZ01 (sample SAMEA2580274, study PRJEB22360) | human gut metagenome | biome: human gut; feature: human-associated habitat; material: faeces | place: Denmark | collected 2008/2010
ATGACCCCGATTTGGTGTGGGTGGGGGGGGGGGGGGGGGGGGGGGGGATAGATATAAATTGCAATGCACTTAAAGCATCCTACTGGAGGTTTACGATGCAGGTGCGTTCATTAAAACCCATTAATCTGGCTGTGCTAGCCGCATTAGCAACAATCGTTGCCAGTGTATCGTCGAATACTGAAGCTGCAGTATTAGAATACAAGTCAAATAATATTGTCGAAAGCGCTCTCGGCAATGCAGATGCTGGGCAATATGGCTTCTTGACTTTGATTGGGTCGGATGCAAATGAAACTTACAAAGGTTCGGATGGTGAGGTCGATTCACTTACCTTTATTAATAAGGCCGACGGCACAAACTCGCTTGTTTTTATAAATGGCGGGAAAGTGAATGTTGATAATGTTCGTCAGGTCAACTTCGGCAGTCAAGATAAACGTTTTGAAGCTGATCAAGGTATAAATGTATACGGCTATAGTTCATTAGAATTCAACCATATTGATACGCTGTCTTTTTATACTGACGCCAATCAATCCGTCAATGTTCAGTCAACTGCATCACTCAATATTCATGACGTCGGCACGCTGATATTCGATAATGACTTGTCCAGACAGAAACCAAATGAAAATTCGTTATATTCGGCTTTGCAGCTGATGGTAATGCATAAAGACGATGGCCCTAATAATGCTAAGATGGTTGATATTGACGTCGACAATCTTATTATTAAAGCAAATTCACAGACTACGCTTTCAGCCGGCATTTCTATTACAGATCAGACTAACTATGCAGGGACAGCCTCGATCAATGGTTCCTTGAAGGCTAAAAATATTTCTATCGACGGCGGAACCTTCGGGATTCGATCTAATCGCAATATAGACGGTTCTCAAACGACCACATTTAACCTTACCGCAGATAATAACCTCGCTGTCAGCGGCGGTAAAAATGCCATATTGTTAGATAATCAAACGGGTGTTGGAAACGATTTGAATGTGGATGCTGCTAATGCCACATTTACGGGCGGCGAAGATGGTGTTCTCAGTAAAAACAGCACGGCATCCATTAAGGCTGACAGTCTGACCGTCTCCGGCGATGAAAGCGCACTCAATTTTGATAAAGAAAGCTCTCTGACGCTGGCAAACAAAACTGAATCAAAGACCGCCAACACTACCTTGAACGGCAATGTCACAATCGCTGGTAATGCAACCTTTACGAATCAGGATATCAATCAGACTGCCGGTACTTTCCATGTCGGTACTCTAAATGCCTCCAATTCAAAGCTCACCTTCAATACCACTGAAAAAGATGGCGTAAAGGTTGAAACGCTGAAGGGCGATCTCAAGCTCGAAGCCGGCGCTTCCGTCACCGAAAAGCTGGGTTCAGCGGAGAAAGTTGCAGAGGCGCTTAATACGATCATCGGCGGCAACGCTGCCGACCAGCTCAAACATAACTTTGTCGGCGGCGAGGCCAGCGACATGACAGGTGCCTGGAAATACGATGCCGCCTCGGGTGACGTTTCCTATGAGGGTTCGCGTCTGTCGCCGACTTTGATCGCAGTGACCCATGCCAACGCCGCGAATCTTGCTCAGTGGCGCTATGAAGTCAATCACTTGAGTGAACGCCTCGGCGACGTGCGCAGCCAAAACGGTGCTGTGGGTGCTTGGGCTCGTGTCTACGGTACGGACGCTAAGGTTTCTGATTCCGTTTCCACGAAGTTCACCAACAACACGATTCAGGTGGGCGGTGATGCCAAGGTGGGTGACACCTGGATTGTCGGCGCCGCTTTTGGCTACACCGACAATTCAACGGACTTTTCGAACGGCAGCGCTGACAGCGACGGCTACACCCTTTCCGTCTACGGCACGGCAGTTCTTCCCACCGGCAGCTATCTCGATTTGATCGGCCGAGTTGGTCGGATCAGCACCGATATTGATGTTTCAACCGTCACGCCGTTCAAGGCATCCTATGACAACACGACGGTTGGCTTGTCCGCGGAGGTTGGTCACCGCTTTGATCTTTCGCAGATCTTCTATGTCACGCCGCAGGCTGAGCTCGCCTACGGCCGTGTATTCGGCGACGACTACACTGGCAGCAACGGCATGAAGGTTTCTCAGGACGATTTCGATACGTTGATTGCCCGCATTGGCTTCCAGGCCGGCGCGAACTTCGCTGATAACCGTGGATCGATCTATCTGACGGCTTCGGTCAACCACGACTTCTTGGGCGACACAGAAGCCACCGCTTCGAAAGCAGGCGCACAGGATCAGAAGCTCAAGGAAGACCTGGGCGGCACTTGGTTCTCGTATGGGATCGGCGCGCAGTTCAACACGACGAACAACCTCTCCTTCTACGGGTCGCTCACGCGTGCCAACGGGTCTGATTATCAGGAGGACTATCACTACTCCGTCGGCGCACGTTACGTGTTCTGATGAAGCGGCCTATCAGGCTTGTGATTTTTGAAATCTTTTAGATTTCAGTTTAAGCGCCTTCAGTCGATGCGGCTGAAGGCGCTTTTGCTCTCAGTCTGAACGCTGCGGCTAATCCGTAAAGGGCAATGTATCTGGGGAGCTTGCTGGTGAAGTTTTTTGAATATCACAGTGTTCAAAATTCACTCTTAATGAAATTGAGAGAAGAACATCCATAATGCGCAGATCTTCTGTATGCATCTGTCTTGGAAGGTCGAAAACCGCGTGACAATGCCCCAGTTCAGAAGCATCTTCCATGTAATCTGCTTCGTTACCATACATTTGACATCGTCATCTTGGTGACAGCAATGCGTGATGCTTCACCTTGAGCATGTCAATGAATGTGCGAGCACACTTAGAGAGATAGAGTTTTCTGCTCCATGCAGCAACGACGCGGTTTCTTGGAAATTCATGCTGCAGACTTAAGAATGCCGTTCCCTTCGGTACTGGCTGATAGGCAACCAATGTGTCGGGAACTAATCCGCACCCTACTCCCTTGCCGACTAACTCCAGTACTGAAGAAACAGCGTTGGTTTGTGCAATCACGTGTGGGGCTACATGGTGCTTTGCACAAAGTTGGTAGAAGCCATCGTGAAATTTAGGTCCTCGTTTCAAAAGAATAAATTTATCCTGAGCAAAATCTGAAAAGTTTGCTGGCGGATAGTCTTCAGCTCCTGCGGTTCTGACTCCCCTATCTGCAAGCGGATGACCCGGATGGAGCGCTATAAGGATGTTCTCGTCGGCAAGCGGTTCATAATCCATTTCCGCCGTTAACAGTGACTCTAGTGTGAGCGAAAAGTCCACTTCTCCCCGAAGCAATTTTTCGTCTGTTGCTGTCATAGGACCTTCTATGAGTTCTACTTCTACATTGGGGTAAAGATGCGCGAACTCGCCGAGTACATCTCCTAGAACCGAAACAGTTCGGCAGACATTGGTGCCGATTTTGAGACTGCCTATGAGCGTTTTTGCATCATCGGCAAAATATTGATTCCTGCGCCGTCGAAGATCTTCTATAGCCTCCTCTACTTCGAGCCAATAGCGGCCCTGTTCCGTGAAAGTGACTGGACGTACGGCGCGGTTAAGAAGCGTAGCGCCACATTCACGCTCGATCTTTGCAACAAACTGCGAGATGGCTGACTGCGTGAGATGAAGTTTCTCGGCCGCCTTCTGAAAACTGCCTGTGTCTGCTATGGCTCGAATGTACTCAATATCGTGACGTCGCTCATTTTTAATCAATCTATTAGTCATTACTTATTTTAGATAAGAAATAATTCATTAGACGATTAAATTATAAGTTGTTAGCCTGCATTCCGTCCATTTTTATAACTAATCATTTATGGATGGGAATTAATCATGGAAACACTCATGCTGACGCTTCTCGCGGGTGTCTGCTTTCTTATTTGGCGTCGTCCCTCTGCAGAAATTTGGGCTTGGCGGCTCTTCGTAACAGCAAGTCTTCTATGTTTTGCGCACTTCATGATCAACGGTGTCTCCTACTGGGTGCCGTTGGGCAATATTTAAGGAGACGGATATGTTCGATCGATTCTTTCTAAGCGAACGCAGTCTCAAACTCACACTGACTACCGGCGCATTACTCATTCTGGGTATACCTGTCGGCATCGCTGTTTTTGTGCTCGGCTATTTCATCGGTGAAAATCCTTGCATTATGTGCTGGGATGAGCGTGCAGGCATGATCTTCATTGGCTTGCTGATGTTTTTTATGCTTCGTTGGGGCATGAAGACAAAATACCTTGTCGCATACGCTATTTGGAGCTTCTTCGGTCTCTACATGGCTGCACGCCACTGCGGAAATCTAGTTTGGCGCGATCTTGGTCAGGGTTTCGGTAATGCAATTTTTGGTGCGCATACGTACGCCTGGGCGCTCTTTGTCTATTGGGTTGCAGTACTTTCTTTAGGACTCATTTTTCTCTTTATTCGTAAAGGTTCTGTTGCTGCAAAAGACTTGTCGGAAGGTGTAAAAGCATCTAAGCCTTTTAGCAGTTATACAAATGCAGTTATTGCACTCTCATTTGTCGTGATCATTGCTAATGTTTTTCAGGCATTAATTGAAATCGGTTTACCGCCCTTTACGGCAATCGGCCGTCCCGCGCGTCTAACGCTTGATATACCCAAGGCAGTAAAAGCGTGGAATTACAGCAGCTTCTGGGGCAAGATCGGCAAGGTTCCAGCGCTTCGCGGACCATGGGATATTGAAAAACCTTATCTAGCGGGTGTTAATGAAAAAGTTTCGATGGCCTTTGATAAGGATGTTTCGAAAGGCCCTGTTGTACCTTCTAAGGATGAAATCCGTCTTCTTGCGACATACAAGCTTCCTTTCAAGCCGGAAGGATTCTTTGGCCGCGGTGTGACGACCGGAATTGCCTTCAATGAAACACTCAATCGCTTCGGCTTCGTCACGAGCAACGCCGGTCTCTATTGGACAGATGCCAATTTCAAGACAGTGACCGACCACGCCGTACTTGATTACCCTAACGGTAATGACTTAGTCAAAACAACTGACGCGGTTTTTGCAGGTGAAAAACTCATTGGTCTTGCGTACAACAAAACAATTTATGCTGCTGAACTTAAAAGTACAGACAGTATTGATCCGTGGATGCAGTGGCGCATCTTCCGTGAAGCCACACCTAACGTTGCTCCTGTCTGGGGTGTCAATCGTCCGTGGCTAAGTTCTTCACGTGCCCATCTGAGTTATGTGACTGCAGCAGCCTATGACAGAACTGCCGACGAACTTCACCTCATTGCTGTCCCCAATAACTACAATCCGAATTCAATTCTCCTCACCTTTGATATGAAAGACATGACAGTGGTCTCAGAACGCAATTTGAGGCCTGCTGAAGGAGCCGCAAACCAAACGCAGGAGCAGCTGTCGGCCTACTACATCACTGGTGCGGTATTGTGGAAAGGAAAGCTGATTGCAGTATCAAAGAACCATCACTCCCTTCTCGTTATCAATCCTGATACGGCAAAAATTGAAAAAGCTATTGCACTCCCGAACGAACTACATGATCCCCACTCACTTACCGTAGCCAACGGACGTTTTTTTGTCCTTGACCGCATTGACGATCTGGATGTAGTCCGAGAATTCGAGATGTTGTCACTTTAGTTAAAAGTCAAACTGCATGAATGCCGCTCGAGTTTATTGCAACGGAAGCGGCATTTTTTCTAGGGTACACACGACAATATATCGATGAAGGAATGCAATAGTGAATGCACACGAATTAGATGTAGGGTTCAAAGGCTGGAAGAAAACTGGAGTCACACAACAACCAATTTGTTGGGAGGACACTTAGTCAGCGCCACAGGTGTCACTGTTTCGTTAAAGGAATGCTGCGAAAAGAACTACCGCGTCATTTGATGCGATTAACGGAGGAGTCTTTACCATGACTTCAGTGTTTGTTACGTGTTCAAACGGCCTGTAGGCTTGTGATGATTGAAGTTTCAGTTTCAAGCGCCTTCAGTCGATGCGGCTGAGGGCGCTTTTGCTCTCAGTCTGAACGCTGCGGCTAATCCGTAAAGGGCAATGCTTCCGGGGAGCTTGCGGGCGAATGCGCATGCCTAGCCGTCAGCATCTTTTGATGACGGAAATAGAGCCAGGTGAGTGCTACGGTCGTCACGGCCCAGCTGATGGGATAAACGATCATGAGCGTATCAAACGTCGGATCAGCGGCGAAAACCGTATAGACCCAGACGATGCGGATCGAGCAGATGCAAAAGAGCGTCACCATTGCGGGCGGCATGGAATAGCCGTAGCCGCGCATCGCATCCGATACGGTTTCCATCACCACGCTGATGGGTTCGGCCAGCACGACGAGGAGAATGCGTGTAATGGCAATTTCCATCACGGCTTCACTGTGCGTAAAGAGGCCGAGGATGCTTCGTTCGAAAATGAGCACAACCGCGATCATCATCACGGAAGCACAGAAATTAAGGCCCATTGACACCCAGGTAGCCCGTCTGCATCGCGCCAGATTGCCCGCGCCGTAGTTCTGACTCACGAAGGTGGTTGCCGCCAGACCGAACGCATTGATAAAGCAGTACACATTGATCTCAATCGTGAATGCGGCTACTGAACCCGCCATCACGTCCGCTCCCAGGCTGTTGATAGCCGCCTGAATGATGAGGTTGGAGAACGAAAAGACCGCCCCCTGAACGCCCGCGGGCCATCCGATGCGGATGATCGAACGCAGCGACACGGCGTCTGGCTTCAGAAGCCGGCGAAGTTCAAGTCTGAGCGGTCCCGTCATGCGGCATTCGCGCCAGAAAAGAATCCCCGCGGCCAGCGCATTGGCGAGAACGGTGGCAAAGGCCACGCCCCCAGTGCCCATGTCGCAGACCAACACAAAAAAGAGATTGCCGGCGATATTGAAAATCGTGGCAAAGCAGAGTGCCCAAAGCGGCGTTTGCGTATCCCCTTGACTGCGATAAACAGCGGCCAAAAAGTTGTAGACCGCAATGAAGGGCATGCCCAGCAGGTAGACCCGCAGGTAAAGTTCAGAATCGGCCTGCACCGATTCGGGCACTTCAAGACAGGCGATGATCCAGTCCGCCCCGATTTCGCCCGCGATCGCCATGACCACGCCGAAGACAACCGCCACATAAAAAGCCGTGTGAACGCCCCTGCTCGCCCGCTCTTCATCGCGCATGCCTAAGGCTTGAGCGACCACCACATTTGCGCCGAGCGCGAGTCCCATACAGAGACTCACGATTAATCCGATGATCGGGACGTTGTTGCCTACGGCCGCCATGGCCTCGTCTGATACAAAGTGCCCGAGTACTGCGACGTCGGCGGCGTTGTAGAGCTGCTGGAGCACGCCGGTAAAGGCGAGCGGCAGCGCAAAGAGGATCATCTTGTCCCAGATGGATCCGCTGAGCATGTCTAATTTGCGAGTTCTGCTCATAAGCGAAAGATAAGAGCGCAAAAGAAAGCAAGCGCCCTGCTGACGGCGGATTCAGCAGGGCGGCTGCGAAAGGACTTATTTTAAAGGGAGCTCGGTATCTTTCGGTATCCGCAAAAGATCTCAGCTCCCCCTATTCCAGCGCTCTGTCGGACGATTGAGTTGTCCCTGAAGTTGTTCCGGATCTTGCCCGAAATTCGTGAAGGCCCTTGTGCATTCATTAAAAATCGTAATGACGCGATTGAGGGGTGCAGTATCGGACGGATCCAAAAGGATTGTCCGATGCAGTCCTTCGAGGCAGCCGAGCTTCGCGGGAAAGTTCGCACGAAGCTCGGATTCCTTCAAGTTTCACGCGTAGCGAATGAGCGAGAGAAGAAGGACAGCGGCGAACCCCGAAAGGAGCGGCACGCAGGTGCGCTTTACCACCATGAGCGGGTTCACCTTCACCACGGCAGCAACGATGATCACTACGGCAGCTACGGGCGAAGCCGCGCGGATGACGTTGGAGGTGAGCTGCATGGGGAGTGCAACCATAATCGGATCGATACCCGCTTTGTCGGCGATTTGCGGAATGAGTTCAATGAAGGAATAGAAAACCGCGTTGCCCGAGCCGCTCACGAATGTGATGAGTGCGGTGATGCCGGAAAAAACGAGCATCAGGCCGGCGCCGGCATTTTCTACGCCCGTGACCAGACCAGAGATGGCATCGATGAGTCCCATGGCCTTCAAGCCAGCCACCATCGTCGAGGCTGCGACGATGAGCACCACCACTTTCGAGAAGCCGTCGCCCATGCCGTTGAAAAAGATCGATACGTCCTTCATGGCGGCTTTGACGTCGCGGCGGCGGATGGTTTCCGCAATGAAGGCGAGCGCAAAGGAAAAGAGCGTGATTTCAACGAGCCCGACCTTCGCGTGCTTGAAGCAGGCCCAGAAGAAGATCGTGAGTGCGAGCGGCAGCACGGGGAAAACGGCGTACCACGCGGGCGCGTTGGCATTGACTTGGCGAAGTTCCGACTCATCCACTGCGGCGCTGACTCCGCCTTCGGCACGGTCGAGGTGCTTCTGCCAGAAATAATGCACGATGCCCATCACGATGATCGCCGGAATAGAGATCACGGCGTGATGGTAAAAGACATAGTCGACCACATGATCAAAGCCGAGCACACGGGCTGCGACTACATTGTCTCCGCCCAAAGGCGTCGGCACAATGGTTGCCGTTGTGGCAATGACGCCGGCAGCGGTGAGCGGCGTCATCTTGGCGGCTTTAAGTACCGGATAGAGCGTTGCCATCAGAATCACGGCAAGCGACGCAGCGCTCGGGATGATGATGGAGAGGAGCGTCCCCAGCCAGAACACCAAGGGCACCAGGATGTAGGGAGACTTCACGGCCGCGAGCGGGCGGCTCAGAAGTTCGATCACCTTGTCGTTGGCGCCGATTTTGGACATGTAGGCAGCAAAGCCGAAAAGCGTCAGGATGATGAGACCCGCGTTGGCGTACTGCTTGATGAAAAGATCCTTGACGGCCTTGAAGGGATCCGCCCAGGCGAGTCCGGAGGCATCTTTGCCCGTCAAAACGTCACTCCCCATGATGAGCGCGGCGTACATCAAGAGGAAGCCGGCCGCAAAGAGCACGACTTTGGCATCGTAGTTTTTGGCAATCGCCCAGCCGGCGAGCACGAGGATGAGAATGGCGAAAATAGTGGCGAACATGACGGCGTTCGGGCAGTACGTTGAAGGAATCGTGCCGGGCGGGGTCAAGAGCGCTCCGTGCACGACGAAAAATGGAAAGCGGCGATTCTCTCGCAAATTGACTTGAGTCTCAAGTGCGGAGAAATCATGAAGCGCGTAATCGTTTACCCGAGGCCTTGACCAAACGGAAACGTTCGTCTATAGATTGTGCCTCCCAACACTTAAAAGAATGACCCGTATGCGCAGCACCAACCCCGGCTTTGTCCCAGACTCCCCCTTCACCCGCGAACTCACCGCCAAGCAGCTCGCCTTTTTTTCCGCTTTTCCAAAGGCTGAACTTCACTGTCATCTTCTCGGCACGACGAGCCGGGAAACCTTCATTGACCTTGTCCGCGATTCCGGCGCTCCGATTCCAATGGCTGAAATCGAAGGCTTTTACACCCGCGGCGAAAAGCCCGTGGGGGTGCTGCGCATCTTCCGCGCACTGGAATCGTCGATCCTTAAGAAACCCGAATATTTAAAGCGCATTACGCTCGAGCACCTTGAACGCACGGCTGCTCAGGGCGTGCGCTACATCGAACTCTTCTGGAACTGGACCGGCCTCAAGCACTTCATGACCTATGCCGAAGGTCAGGACGCTATTGTGGCCGGCCTGATCGAAGGCGAAGAAAAATACGGCATTGTCGGCCGCCTCGTGCCGTCGATTGACCGCGAAGCGCTCCCGGAAGATGCTGTTGAACTGGTGCGTGAAATGGCCGCTCACCGCTCTCCCTGGGTCATCGGTCTGGGGATCGACTACCGCGAAACGCTCCACGAACCCGAAAATTTCTGGAAGGCCTACCGTCTGGCGCGCAATGCCGGTTTTAAACTGACCGCACATGCCGGTGAATTCGGCGAACACTGGCGCAATGTGGAAACCGCCATGGATCTCCTCGAGTGTGAGCGAATCGACCACGGCTACACAATCACTGACAATCCGGAGCTCGCTGAGCGCGCTGCGGATCAGGGCATCCCTTTTGCCGTGGTGCCGACCAATTCCTACTATCTGCGCACTTTCACGGATGAAGAATGGGCGGTGAAGCACCCGATCCGCCGCATGGTTGAGCTCGGTCTCAAGGTATTTCCCAACAGTGATGACCCGACGATGCACCATATCTCCATTTCTGAGAGCTGGCTTTTGATGATGAATTGGCTTGGATTTTCGCTTGCTGATCTGCGCGGATTCTTAGCCAACAGCATTGATGCTGCTTGGGTCGACGATGAGACGAAGATCGTCTGGCGTCAATTGTGGCTCCCTGAATTTGACCGTTTGGCCCGCGAAGCGTTTGGTGCTGACTGTCTGCCGACAGCTTGAATGGGATGTGCTCCCGATGGCGTTTGGCTTGATTGATCAAGCTTGAAACACCGTCGGCACACTGCTTTTTCAATCTGTCTTCGAGCTGCTGCGGAAGTCGATGGACTCGCAGCAGCTTTTTTTCTGCCAGACCTTCTTCATCGGCTTTTAAACGTCTGCCGCGAGGGCAGCTGAACAGAGCGCCGTCGCGGCCTTTCTGCTGTGTCCAGCGGCAGACACCGCAAAGGGATATTGCGCAGATCGCAAAACTGCCAATGCCAAGCATCCTAAGGGGCAAATCGCCCGGCCCCGATCTTTGACAGCGCTCCCCATCAGTCAGTGCTCCGCTTCAGCCGCCGCGGCTTCAGCCTGAGCCGATGGGCTCTCGTCAATACGTCCTTGATAGAGCGGAATAATCCGCTGGTTGGAGCTCCCGCGCCAGGCGCCCTGCTTGGCGAGGTGAAGCTTTTGCACATAAGCGCCGTCAACGAGTCGATCAATGTAGGGCAAAAGCCTGCTCTTTTCCACGTGCTTAAAGGTCCGTCCGGTCCACGCCCAGACGGTTTTCTCTGGGAACCGTTCCTTAATGCGCTCGAGGAGCCCGGCCAAAACTGCTTCGTGCTCGGGCTCAAACGGGTCGCCGCCCAGCAGCGAAAAACCGGCAATCCATTTTGAATCCAGCGCCTTCATGATCTGCGCTTCTGTTTCCGCCGTGAACGGGCGTCCAGCCGTAAAAGACCAGCTTTCTTTATTGAAACACCCTTTGCAGCGAAGCGTGCAGCCGGAAACAAACAGCGAAACGCGCACGCCGGGGCCATTGGCGGTGTCGTAGGCGGATAGACCGATGTAGTTCATGACGAAAGAAATAAATAAATCGGGGGAGCTCAGCCGGAACTCCCCCGAGGAACCTTAAAGACCGCTGCTGCGGTCTTTAAAGGTTTTACATGCTCTTGCGGTTGTGGATCTCAGCCATTTTCCCTTCATTCATGCGGGAAACGCCGTTCACGTTGCTGTAGCCGAGGTAGCCGCAGACGCGCGAGATCACGGAGAGGTTTGAACTCCCGCACTTGGGGCAGCGCATGAGCACATTGGTGCTGTGTGTGCCGCAGTCGCCGCAGTAAGCACTGTCAAAATTCACGCCTTGGTAGAAGCCGAGTTCCATGCCGCGCTGGATGACGGCCTTCACCGCATCCGTGTTCTCGGGATTGTCGAGACGCACGTACTGAATGTGGCCGCCTTCGCACAGGTGAAAGTCCTTGAACTCGTGGTCCTGCTTTTCAAAGGGCGTGATTTCCTCGGTTACGTTCACATGGAAGGAGTTCGTGAAGTATTCAGGACTGTAGTGCGGCGTATGGCGGAAGACATTGTCAATGCCCTGCTTGGCGCAGAAGGCGTCGTACTGCTTAGCCTGCGTCGCGCAGAGGCTTTCGGCGGGCGTGCCGTAGATCGCATAGAGCCACCCGTCTTCCTTCTTGAAGACGTTGATGCGTGCCTGCAGATGACGGAGCACTTCTTCGGAGAAAGCGCCGCCCTCTTCAAGCAGACGCTTGCCCGTCCAGAGGAAGGTGGCCTCATCGAGCGCCGTGATGCCAAAGGACGCCGTCATGTAGCGGACCAGATCGCCCACTTCATCGTCGGGATCCTTCGTGCCCTCATAGAAGCCCCCCTGCGTGAAGGCGAGCGGGTTTGAAGAGCACTTCTGGCGGCGGATGATGTCGTAGCGCTTTTTGAAGAATTCGCGGATTACTTCCAGACGCTCGTCGAGTTCCGTCCAGAAAGCGGTGCGCCAATTGTCAGGATGCTCGAGCTGCACCAGACGGATGATGAGCGGAATATTGAGGCTCACAGCGCCGATGTTGCAGCGGCCGATTGCCACATAGCGGCCCTTTTCGTCATGCCAGGGCGAGAGATACGCGCGGCAGCCCATCGGGCTCGTAATGACGCCGTGTTCGCGGAAGAGCTTCGAAACCGTGCCGTAGTCCGATGAGAGCGACAGGTAATCCGGATACATGCATTCGGTCGAGGTCTTCACGGCCTCATCGAAGAGTTCGGACGAATACTGGTCGGCTGCAATCTGCGGCGCATCGTACAGATAGACGAGCTTCGGGAAGACCACGGGCTTATGGTGCGGGCCGTGGCCGTTGCGGCGAACCTGCAGCATGACTGTGTTGATCTTCGAGAGCCACTTGCGCTCAAAGGGCGCGTAGTCCTTTAAGTTCCACTGACCAAAGGAAATCGTCGTAAAAGCGAAGTCACCGCGCGAGCACGGGACGGTATTGAGCTTAAGCTCAAGCGACTGGAAGCCCTGCTCAAGTTCGCGGGTGACATCCTTGTCGCTTTGTTCTGCGGCCCGTTCTTCCGAAAGGCCGAGCTCAATGTATTTGTCGTGCGCTGTCTTCCAGCTCTTCAGAACGTAAGGCAGCAGAGCCTTGTCCAATTCCGCGAGCGTAAAGCCGCCGAACTGCTGAGCCGTCGCGACGAGCGTGATGTCGCCCACCACCTGCAGTGCCGACAGAACGGTTTTGGGTTCGGTGTAGCGCACATTGCTCATCTCGAAGCCGCCGCGCAGGATAGAACCGATGTCAAAGAGGCAGCAGTTGATGCATCCGAGGATCATGTCGCGCATGTCGTGGATGTAGATGTCGCCGCGGTCGGTGAATTCTTTTTCGCGCCCAGAGAGATAGAACTGACGATAGAGGCTCTTCGTGAGGAACCCCTTGATGAGCGAACCCTTCGTCGAAACGAGGGACGAATCGAAGTTGGCATTCTCACGGTCGCCGAGACGCAGAACATCATCAGCATCCTGACGCAGCTGCTCGAAGGTCTTCGCGTAGTTGTTCTTGTAGTAGCGGTATTCGGCATAAGACGTCGCAACATCCTTGAAGCCAAAGGTTGCGAGCGTACCGATCACGAGCTCGTGAAGTTCGGCCACGGGCACCTTCTTGCGCGACTGCAGACGTTCAGAAATCGAGTTCGCCATGGCGAACATGGTTTCGTCAGGGATCTGCTTGTCGCAGCGGAAGGCTGCCTTCATGATGGCCTCGACGATCTTCTGCGGCTTGAAGTCTTCAAGCGTATTGTCTTTCTTGAGTACCTTGAACATCGCGGATTCCATTCTTTTTATCTCGAGCGCTCGGCCGTCTGATGCGGTCTCTCGAGCGAATTGATCTTTGAGAGAAAAAATGCCGCGACGCGCTGTTTCGACAGCTGTGCCGACCACCGCTTCTGCCCGCAGCAATCTTTCCCAGAAGTTGGACGGGAAGTGTACAGGTAAAAAGACGCTCAGCTGACTCTTCAATCGATAGCGTTTTTCTATTGAATTGAGAGAGGAAATTCGAACTGCTTGAGTCTGCTGAAAGATTGCTGCAAAATACCTCTATATAGGTAGTGCTTCAGGAGTAACGCGCATCCCGTGGAAGTATCATTTCTTAAGAAACACTATATGTAGTGCCATCACTTGACTATCTCCTACATACTGTCATTGGTACTTTTACCAGATCCGCGGAGTGCGTCCGTCTGCCGAACGTTGATTAGCGGCGGATTTCTGTTGGGATGCGGCTGTCTGCGTCGTCTGCGGCTGCCTAATAAATAGGCACTTGCCAAAAACCAACATCGGGAATGCAAACCCGGCGCCCCCAATTCGTCATGCATAAAAGTGCCGTCTCGAACGCCGGCATTTTTGGAGTGATTTCGTGATCGGCTGCCTAAAAGACGAGCGCTATTCTCGTGAACACCACCCCCTATACCGCATTCAAGTTATTGTTTTCTAAGTATATTAGTTTACTGACGGGTTGACTGAACAAGGTGATCCTGAAGTCTTGGACATATTGTGCGAATGAGAACTATTTTCATCTTTTTGGATGCAGCCGAGCTCAACAAGTTCCTGCAGCGTATTTTATGTCCAAGCACAAATCACTATCACCGGCGATGACGCAGCAGCTGCAGCTTCCGCTTGCTGCCGCCCTGCTTTCCGCACTGTCGGGCAGTCTCTGGGCGGAATCGGCCGCATATCAGGAATTGGATCCGGTTGTAGTCACCGCTACGCGTACCGCACAGCCGCTTTCGCAGGCGGCCTCTTCCATTTCGGTCGTTAAGGCCAAGGATATTGAGGAAACCGTGCCTCAGACCTTTACGGATACACTCCTCGACATTCCGAACGTCGATGTGGAATCGTCCTCCAGCGTTATGTTCAGCCGCATCCGTATTCGCGGTTCCGAGCCCAATCAGATCACCTATTTGGTGGACGGCCTTCGGCAGGACGACACCACAGCCGCCGGCAATCAATTTATCGGCATCTTTATCGATCCGGAACTGCTTAAGCAGGTCGAAGTAAAGCGCGGCGGCGGCAGTTCCCTCTACGGCAACGGCGGCATCGGGGGAACACTTTCTGTGACGACTAAGTCGGCTGCAGATTTTCTGGCCGGAACGGACAAAAACTACGGCATGAAGGTAAAGACCGGCTACGCCTCTGACACCAAGGAATGGCAGAAAAGCGCATATGTCTTCGGCCGTCATGATATTTGGGACGTACTCGTGGGCGTCAATCGCCGGGATTCGGGCAATGTGAAGAACTCGAGCGGCCGGCGAATCGACAATAATTCGGATGCCGAATACACCTCCGTCATCGCCAAAGTTTCCGCGCTGCCGACGGATGAAATGGCCTTCTCACTCGCCTACAACTTTGATGAAGCCCAAGACGAATGGGGGCGTCAAGACCGCTGGTTCTATAAAAACAAACAGAACCGCATTACCGGCAAATGGGATTTCAACAGCGGACCGCTGCTCAATCTGAGCGCTGCCGTACAGTATGTCGATTCAACCTTCAGCTTTGACAGCGGCATTAAGAAGGCGAAGAACAATTTTGATTCAATCGGCGGCAATCTGCAGAACACGTTCGAATTTTCGGCTGCCGGACAGCATGCGCTCACCGTGGGCGGCGACATCTATAAAAAATCTCAAAGCGGTGTTGAAGCGGACAATACCGGACATTGGGTCAATGCGCCCAGTCGGCCGGATTCAGATGCTGTCGATGCGGGGCTGTTTATCCAGGATCAGTACGCGATTACCGATTACCTTGCGCTCACGCCCGTGCTTCGCTGGAACTACTATAAGCGCGAATCCAATACCGGATTCGCCTCTGTTTCGGATTCAAAGTTCACGCCGGGTCTGACGCTTACAGTGAAGCCGGCGAAGCCGGTGAGTCTTTGGGCTTCAGTCAATACCGGCTACCGTCCGCCAATCCTCGATGAACTCTATTTTTCGATGGTTTGGCCCGGAACACATACCGTTGTCGTGCCTAATCCGGATTTAAAGCCCGAGAAGTCGCTCAACTATGAGGCGGGTTCCAGCTTCAAGGCTGACGGCGTCTTCGGCAGCGATGACCATCTTTTCGCCAAAGCGGTCTTTTTCTATGACGACGTCAAGGATTTCATAGCGCCCAAGGCTTGGCTTGAGCCTACAACACCGCCCACTCTCTATTACTCGTCGCAAAACGTCGGCCATGTTGTCCGCAAAGGCATTGAGCTCTCGGGCACCTATGCGGCAGGTCAGTTTTCAACCTCTGTGAGCTACGGTCTTCTCCATGCTGTCGACAAAGAGACCAACGAGCGCATGAACGGCATTACGCCGCAGTCCGCCAATCTGAAGCTGGCTTATGCGTTCCCCGCTCAGGCGATCAGTGTTTGGTATCGAGCTCACTGGAGCAAAGGCGGCGAAAGCAGTGTGGAGGACCGTGCGACCGGAAAAAAACTGCATTTCTCAAGCTTCCTCACACATTCGCTCGGTGCGGAATGGTCCCCAAAGGTCGCCGATCTGGCTAACCTGCAGGCCGGCATCGCCGTGGTAAACCTTTTTGACAAGGAATACCGGATGCTGAACGGCTCCTACGGCAGCGGCCGCGGGGTCCGTCTGTGGCTCTCGGCGCAGTTCTAAGCACATTCCATTGCGCGATCGACTCCTCGGATGAGCAAAGCCATGCTCCGCTTCCTCCGATGCCTCCGATGAGCCGATCGCCCTTTAACGGTTCCTGCCGCATGCCGCACATCGGCGTGGACTTTGCGGCAGAGCTGTTCGGCATTAACCTCTATTAATTCGCTGACATGCGGACACCCATAGCGCCCAATGGCCTGCGCCGCCTGATCGCTGCCCGTCTTTTCAGCCGTACTCAATGGCGAATCTGGGCGCTGGCTGCTCTTGTGCTTGCCGCCTATGCAGTCAACATTAAGCTGGCTGTTCTCTACAACGATTGGAACGGCCGGTTCTTCAATGCGCTCCAGGCGGTGAACAAAGCAGCGATCTTTGGCGAACTCTTTTATTTCATCGGTCTGGCTGCGGCTATCATCATTCTTTTAGTCTGGGCGGGCTACATCAAAGATCGGCTGATGCTTGCGCTTCGCCGCGACCTGACCGAAGTTTTCTTCAAACGCTGGCTTTCTCCGCAAAGCGCGCATTTCCTGCTTCGCGAGAGCGGTGAAGAACCTGATAACCCCGACCAACGCATCGCTGAAGACGTCCGTCTTGTCGTCAGCTTATCCGTCAGCCTTGCCGTCAGTCTCTACGATTCGCTGCTGACGGTCGGAAGCTTTTCCGTCATCCTCTGGCAGCTCTCGGGCTCGGCCGAAGTGTGGGGCTTCACGATCCCAGGCTACATGTTTTGGGTCTGCGTTTTCTATACGATTGTCGCTTCCGGACTGACGCATCTCATCGGCCGAAAGCTCAAACCGCTCAACATCAATGCTCAGCATATGGAAGCCAACCTGCGCGCTGCGCTTATGGAGAAGCGCCGTCATGCCGATGCCATCGCCGGCGCACATGCAGAGTCTGTCGAAGAGGCCAGTCTTTCCGAGCGCTTCCATCAGCTTTTGCGTGTCTTGATTGCTTTGGTCAAGCGCAAAAGAGATCTCAATCTCTTTACCGTCGGCATCGGCCAATTCACGCATCTCGCTCCGATCTTCTTTGCGCTGCCGAGTTTTTTGGCCGGAGTAATCCAGCTCGGCGGCTTAATGCAGATACGCGGAGCCTTTAATGATGTTGCAAGGTCACTTTCATGGATCATCATGTCCTACGAAGAGCTGGCAGCACTCGCCGCTGCTTATGAGCGTCTGGAGCGTTTGGAGTCCGGACTGACGCAGGCAGATCACACTCGCCGGCAAATTCAAGCGCTCAACAGCGCAGACAGCAAGCGTTCTGATGGCCTTTCTGCGGATATCCTCCTCAAAATTCCGCGCGGGCGAGCTGCCGCCCTGAATGCTGAGATTCCTGTTTCCTTCAGCCTGAAGCCGGGGTCCCTCGCCATTATTACCGGCCCCTCTGGCACCGGCAAAACGACGCTGCTGCGCGTGCTTGCGGGCTTTTCAGAGAGCTTCACGGGCTGTATCCGCTGCGGCGGCAGCGTGCTTTGGATGCCTCAAACCCCCTATCTCCCCAAAGGCGAACTGTTTAATGCGCTGGCCTATCCTAAAGCCCCCGATGAACTCACCGACGAAAGGGCCGCAGCGCTCCTTTCCAAAGCCCGCCTCACGCATCTGACGGAAAAGCTCCGCGAAAGCGCGGACTGGTCGACCGTACTCTCGGGCGGTGAGGTTCAGCGGCTTTCGCTGCTGCGCGCGCTGATTGCGAAGCCCGATGTTCTGCTCCTCGATGAGATGACCAGCGGGCTGGATCCGGTCAATGCACGTGAAATGATTGAACTGCTTGGCAAAGAGCTTCCTCATGCCGTCATCGTGCTCGTCACGCATCAGGCATTTCTGTATCCGCTGGCTGATCAAATCATTCAGCTCAAAGGAGAAGAATGTTATGGGGAATCCATTCATCCCATTGCCCCGAATTGAAAATGCTCTCATCATCGGCGATAGAACGGCGGAGTGCCTGCAATTGAACTTTTGCATTCGGCGGAGAAGCATTTGGAATGCGCTGCCTGCTTTCTTAATAAGCCCGCGAAAGTGCTGATGCCGTCTTATAAGGCGGATGCATGCGGGAATATATCTCGTATTGGAGCGCAATGATATCAGTTCGAAGCCATTCATCCTTTTTCGGACGGAAACGGTCGTACGGGGCGGGTTCTGAATATTCTCTATTTAGTAGAGAGCGGGCTTCTCAGCCAGCCTGTTCTGTATTTGTCAAGATATATCATCCGGAATAAACCCAAATACTATGCCGCTCTTCTCAACGTCACAAAAGAAGGGGCTTGGGAGGACTGGATCCTTTTCATGCTTCAGGCTATTGAAGAGACCGCTCTTTGGACTTGCCAAAAAGTTGAAGCTATTGTCAAGTTAGAACGCGAGACAACCCGTTTTATACAAGCAAGTCCTTTGCTCAAAGGCGTTTATTCGCATGAGTTAGTGCAAACCATCTTTATGCGTCCCTGCTGTCGAATTGCCGCATTGACTGAGTCCGGTATTGCAAAACGGCAGACCGCAATGAAATACCTCAATTTACTCACTCAAGCCGGCATTCTGCACTCCGCTGCGGCAGGCCGAGAAAAACTTTTCATTAACAGCCGATTGATGGCGATCTTAAAGAGTGACCTGCACGAATACCCGCCTTTGGAGACGGTGTGAGTATTGCTGCGCTTTAATGCACTCTTTCATTCACTGCGCAGAGATAAAATCAGCATTCGCACTGCAGCGATTCACTAATGACTCGACTTTCACTGCAGGGAACGCTTTAAATGACGCATTTCATTTCGCCGATCGACTTCGCGTCAGGCGATGCTTTCGGCTCCACTGGAATTCGAAATACTCCGTAGCCTTCGCCGCCCGCTTTGCGGTTTGCCGTCATAAAGATATCCATGAAGCAGTCGCCCGTGATACGGAGATTGAGCGATTGAAGCACTTCAAAGAGCGGATGAGTGCCGTTGGCAAGGCGCTCGAGAACCCTGAGCCGGCCAAGACCGCCGAAGTGATAGACGAACACCTTCTCGGGCGGTATGAATTGAACAGCACAGTTGATCGGAATGCCGCAGCGCTCTGCTTTTGACGCCTCAACGGAAAGCCCCCATTGATATGAAAAACCGTTTCCAGCCTGATCGGGCGCATTGAACTTAAGCGAAGACTTTACAACCGAGAGCCAGTCGAGCCACTGCGGCAGAATTTCATAGATCCGCTCATCCTCGAGAAACTGGGATCCGTTGGCGTGCGGCAGATAGTAACGCCCTTCAGCTGAAGTGACCTCCCAATCTTCGGGCTGGCTCTGCCGGATATCGAACCATTCCTCAAGGCGCTCGATTTCTGCCGCAATCGCCTGCGTGTGTTTGATGCGCTTTTCGAGTGCTTCCCTCGCCTCATGCAGGGATTGGCGCACTTCCGCGCCCGACAAATCACGAAGCATGCCGCCCATTTCACGGACGGTATAGCCGCAGTTGCGCAGCCGCATGCATTCCAAAATGAGACTTGACTGTTCAAAGCCAAAGTGACGGTAGCCGTTGTCGTGGTGATCCGCACTGAGGAGACCGCATTTTTCATAATGCTTCAAAAAGTCGCGCCCTACCCCCATGTAGTGGGCGTAGTCCCCAATGCGATACCGTCTGACTGAAATAGGCTTTGATTTCTTTGGGATTTCAGACATGCTGCATAGTCTCCATCGGGAAAGCTGAATATTTAGCGGCCAAAAGCGCTCCGGCGTGCGAAGTTTACAGATCGAGCGCCCTATTGAGCAGCATGCCGCTGCATGTTCGTCAATATTTTAAGTAAATTCAAGAGATTCCTTGTTGTCCTCCGTCCGTCTTTGGACTGACGTGCGCCGTCATTCACGTTCGATTTCTCCGAACGATTCATCGATCACGTTCAGAAATTTACCCCTTGACCTGTGTACAACCCGCAGTCTCATCATGCGTGCATCCAACCGCTTTGGGCCGTGGAAGACCCGACGCGGTCCTGCGCCGAGCGCGCATTCCCTGCGAACACCTCCGATGGCCTTTCGAGGTCACGAATATTTGAAGCATCAAGGAAGATACATGTCGAATCTCTCTCGTCGTTCGTTCCTGAGAACGGGTCTTGCCGGCGGCGCGACGCTGGCCGTCTCGACCGTCTCCACGGCCGCCCTGGCCGCCAAACCCGCCAAGGGGCTTTATATCCCGGGCACTTATTCGGCCAAGGCAGCCGGCATCGGCGACATTGTCGTTACGATGACCTTTGACGAAAACCGCATCACGGATGTCGTTCTCAATGTTGCCCACGAGACCCCGTCCATCGGTCAGGCGGCTGCCGAACGACTCAAGTCCTCGCTCATGGCGGCCCAATCCGCTCAGATTGATGTCGTTTCGGGCGCTTCCATCACGTCGAATGCCGTCATGAAGGCCGCCGGCAAGTGCATTGCGCAGGCCAAGGGTGAAATCCCCGTTGAAGTCGTCACCAACGGCGCCGATGCCGATGCGGATTCGGGCGATTGGCTCGGCAAGGCGCCTGAAATTGCTGAAAAGAGCATCACCGCGACCTATACCACCGATGTGCTCGTTGTCGGCTGCGGCACGGGCGGTCTCTTTGCCGTCTGTGCGGCTGCCGAAGAAGGCGCCAAGGTGATCGGCATCGATCGTTTCTCGACGGGCACCGGCGTGCGCGGCGACGTGGGCGGTCTCGACTCCCGCTATCAAAAGGCCTGGGGCACGAAGATCGATAAGTTTGATTTCGTGACGATGATGACCCAGTACGCGGCCGGCCACATCAATCAGGACCTCGTCAAGGTCTTCTGCGAGCAGTCGGGCGCCGTCGTTGACTGGTACGGCGACCGTCTCGCCGAACGCGGCGTCGAGCTCTGGCATGAATCAGGCGACAAGGACGACCATACCCGCTACGAACACTTTGCCATCGGCCACTCTCCTCGCTGGGCCGGCAAGACGACCGAAGACGGCAAGAAGCTTAACGGCAACATCGTGCTGGTTGATTACGCCAAGAAACTCGGCGCCCGCTTTGACTACAACACCCGCATGGTGAAGCTTGAAAAGCAGGCGGGCCGCGTGACGGGCTGCATCGCCGAAACGGGCGACGGCAAGTTTGTGCGCTACATCGCCAAAAAGGGCGTGGTCGTCGCCACCGGCGGCTATGCGCAGAACTACCAGATGCTTGAGGCCCTTCAGCCCTGGAATCTGCGCGTCATCGGCCGCAACGGCGGTCTGCCGGGCGCACGCGGCGACGGCATTCGTGCCTGCCTTTGGGCGGGTGCGGCGATGGATGAAACCCATTCGACGATGCTCTTTGACCGCTGCGCGCTGCGTATTGATCAGCCGACCGGCGCCGAAACCGCCAAGAAGGGCGATTCGGGGTTCTTCTGGATCGGCTCTCAGCCCTGGCTCAAGGTCAACGCTGACGGCAAGCGCTTCTTCAACGAATCGGGCACCTACGAAAACATTCTTCACGCTGACGAATATCAGAAGGGGCACTGCCACTACACGCTCTTTGACGCCAACTGGCCCGAACAGACCAAGCAGTTCAAGATGCACGGTTGCTCGCGCGTGCACCCCTTTGAAAACGGCGCCGACCCCAACATTCTCTGGAGCGTCTTCGCAGAAAAGATGCTCCCGGGTCTGATTGAAAAAGGCTTTGTAGTGAAGGCCGACACGATTGAAGAGCTCGCCCGCAAGCTCGGTCTCCCTGAAAAGACGCTCAAAGCCACGGTCGAGCGCTACAACACGCTCGCCCAAAACGGCAAGGACGAAGACTACGGCAAAGAACCGCACCGTCTGGCTGCGCTTACGAAGGCACCCTTCTACGGCGCCAAAAACACGGGCTACATCCTCTGCACGATGGACGGCATCCGCATTGACACGACGATGAACGCGATCGATACGGACGGCAATCCCATTCCGGGTCTCTACGTCATCGGCAACGATTCGGGCGGCTTCTTCGCCAACACCTACCCGAACCTTGCCACCGGCGTGGCCTGCGGCCGCACGGTCACCTTCGGCCGGCTCGTCGGCAAGCACCTCGCCAAGGCGTAACGCATGCCGCATTGAGGTCTAAGTCTGCATAAGACTCGGCTCCCAGCACTCGTTCGAGCGTGACTTCGCGCCGTTCGAACGGGTGTTTTTTTGTGTTTTTTCCTCATCTTTTCAACAACAAACCGCAGCCCCCCGAAAGCTTCATGGCGTCATGAGGCCGGGGGTCTCCAGAAAAAAAAGGAATAGGCTCATGAAGAAGCAAACCCTCCTCGCCGCTTCGCTCCTCAGCGCAGCTGCCTTCTCTGCCGCCGCTTCAGACATTCAGGTATACGGCGTTCTTGACTACGGCTTGACCTGGCAGGACCGCACCAACGCAGACGGTTCGGATTCTGCAGCCCTGCAGATGACATCCGGACAGTACATCGGTTCGCGTTTTGGCATCAAAGGCACCGAAACCCTCGCCAATGGTCTTAAGGTCGGCTTCGTGCTTGAAAACGGTTTTGGCGCCGACACGGGTTCTTTGGGGCAGAACGGCCGGCTCTTCGGCCGCGATGCCCGGCTCTTCCTCGACGGGAGCTTCGGTTACCTGTCATTTGGCCGTATGGGCTCCATGGTGGGCGGCAACGGCCCCTACGCCCGCTTCGGTCACGCCGTGAGTCCGTTCTCCTGCGGCTGGGGCGATATCGGCGGCCATCTGCAGGTCGTTTCGCTCGGCTACGAATTTATTGACAATGCTGTCGCCTACACGACGCCGAAATGGGCTGGATTTGACGCCACGGTGCAGTACTCCTTCGGTTCCGACACGAAAAGCTACGGCGATAACGGCGTCGAAGGGAAGTCGAGCGTTGAGCGCATGCTGAGCGCTGCCGTGCGTTATCAAAATGAAGCCCTGATGGTCGCAGCCGGCATTGAAAGCATCAACCATGCCCAGCCTGCAGCCGATGAAGCTCAGCTTGACGACGCGTTCTCCTATAACCTCGGCGCGAACTACAACGCCGGCTGGGCAAAATTCTTTGTCTACGGACAGATTTTCGAAAACTACGCGAATGCCGCGAAGACGACGACCTTCCATCAGGATTCGGGCGTTGACGGTTTCGGCGTCAACATCGGCGCCGATGTGCCGCTCTTTGGCGGTACGTTCAAAGCCTCTTTCGGGTACGGTGATTTCGAAGCGAGCCGCGACAGCGCTCTCTCGATGAAAACCTGTCAGACTGCCGTCGGCTATACGTATTCGCTCAGCCGCCGCACGACGCTTTATACGGCTGCCGGCTGGATCCATTCAAACAATTCGAGCGCCTATGAGGCCCAGAAGCCCGCTGCTGCCGAGGATATTTATCAGTTCACTGCGGGCATCGTGCACAAGTTCTGATGGATAAGCCTTCAAGGCTTCATTTCCGAGCATTGATCTCTTGAAAGCGGTCTGCCCTTGCGGTTAAGACCGCTTTCTTTTTCGAACGGCGTTTTTCTGAAGCGCTGCCTTCTTTTCCATGCGCCCTGACCGAACAGCGCAGCATCTCTATGCCGCAGGACTTGAAAATCAAGAAGCCGTCCCCATATAGCCCCTATTGAACGGGCTTTCAGCGCTCTGCGTGAGGACGTGAAGGACGTAAGGAGCCCGCCCAAAAGCATTTTTCGGAGATACAAGAAGAAAATGGCTGCAGAAGTTCATGCTTTTCAAACCAAGGTGAGCAAGCTCCTTAAGCTCCTCGCCAACTCGCTCTACTCCAACAAAGAGGTGTTTCTGCGCGAGCTTGTCTCGAACGCGTCTGACGCCATCGATAAGCTGCGGTTTGAATCCATTTCGCACCCTGAACTCCTTCTGGGCGATCCTGCTTTTGCCGTCCGAATCCGTGCTGACAAAGAGGCCGGCACGCTCACCATTTCCGACAACGGCATCGGCATGACGCTCGAACAGGCTAACCAGCACCTCGGCACGATTGCGCAGTCCGGCACGGAAGACTTTCTCGAGCACCTTTCCGCTGATCAGGCCAAGGATGCGCAGCAGATCGGACAGTTCGGCGTGGGCTTTTACTCGGCCTTTATCGTGGCCGACAAAGTAACGGTCGTGTCTCGTGCTGCCGGTGCGGCCGAAAACGAAGCGGTGAAGTGGGAATCCGACGGTTCGGGCACCTTCACGAGCGAACTCACAACCCGTGCTGAACGCGGCACCGACGTCATTCTTCACATGAAGAAGGACGAAGAGACATTCCTCATGCCTTGGACGCTTCGCGAAACGATCACGAAGTACTCTGACCATATTTCGGTCCCCGTCTACCTCTTTGAAACGAAGCCCGCTGAAAAAGAAGGCGAACCCGAGACGACGGAATGGGTTCAGGTGAACGACGCCAAGGCGCTTTGGACGCTCCCGCCCAAAGATGTGACCGATGATCAGTACAAGGAATTCTATAAGCACCTCACGCACGACTGGCAGGATCCGCTCTGCTGGGCGCACAACCGCGTGGAAGGCGACCTTGAATACACCTCGCTCCTCTTCTGCCCGTCAACGGCGCCCTATGATCTATATAACCGCGATGTGCAAAAGGGACTGAAACTCTTCGTCGAACGCGTCTTCATCATGGACCGCGCTGAGGCGTTCCTCCCCAATTACCTGCGTTTCGTCAAGGGCCTCGTTGATACGAACGATCTGCCGCTCAACGTTTCACGCGAGCTGCTTCAGGAAAGCCGCACGGCTGCCAAACTGAAGAAAGCACTGACCAAGCGTTGCCTCTCGATGTTTGAAAAACTCGAGGGCGAAAAAGAGACCACGTTCTGGACGCAGTTCGGACGCGTGTTGAAGGAAGGCGTCGTTGAAGATCCGGACAACCGCGAAGCTGTGCTTAAGCTCCTGCGCTTCGCGTCAACTGCGTCGGAGGGGAGCGAAAATGTGACGCTCAAACAGTACATTGAGCGCATGCCTGAAGGTCAGAAAGCGATCTACTACCTGATCGCGGGCAGCCGCGAAGCGGCGATGGGCTCGCCCTATCTTGAGGGGCTCAAGAAAAAGAACGTTGAGGTGCTCCTCCTTTGGGACCGCATCGATGAGTGGATGATGGGTTCACTCACCGAATTCGAAGGAAAGAAATTCATCTCCGCGACGGCCGCGGACCTCGAGCTCGGCGACATCAAAACGAAGGACGGCGAACCTGAACAGGCCGTTGAAACCTCGAAAGCGGATGAAGATGCTGCGGTGGCGCGCTTTAAGGCCGCGCTGGGCGACCGTGTTGCCGACGTGAAGGCCTCTGCCCGCCTGGTGGACTCCGCCACATGCGTAGTCGGCGCTCACGATCAGATGCTGACGCAGCAGATGCGCCGCATGCTCGAAGCCGCTGGTCAGACGGTGCCGGAAGAAAAGTACACGCTGGAAGTCAACGTGGAAAATCCGCTGGTGCAGAAGGCCCTCAAGGAAACGGATCCGGCGAAATTCAGCGAATGGGCTGCGGTGCTCCTCGATCAGGCGCTCCTCGCTGAAGAAGGCTCGCTCAAAGACCCGTCAGGGTTCCTCAAGCGCCTGAACGCTTTGCTGCTGAGCTGACCGTCGGTACGGTTCGAGCAGTGAATAGGCACGGATAAGGTTTAACACTCATTCGTGCTCCCTCAAAGAAACCTCCGCAGACTCCTTTCTGCGGAGTTTTTTTGCGCTTTGGGTCGTGAGTTCTGTGTTTTGCGATCGCTGGACAGGGCGGCCTCAGTCTTCCGGCCGATGCTGCAATGTGACCAGCGTCAATCGGACCCCCTCCGGCGGAATGAGGCAAAAGACCGCAGAAACGCCGATAATGATGCGCTTATGTTTGAGATGCTGAAAGCTTGGAGCACGGTGCTTGACCCAAGCCGCTTCAGCATTTGCTGTCATTCACCGCTAGTTTCTCCGAAGCGCCTGCGGGCGCTTACTGTCGTCATCATGGATCCGAGTTTTTATAAGGTCGTTGCCTTTATCTCCTTCATTACACTCGGTTGGTGTCTGCGAAAATTCAACGTCTTAAAGCCCGAGGCTTTTCAGGCAATCAGCGGCTTGGTGATGTTCGTGACGCTGCCCTGCACAACCATTACGGGACTTAACGGCACAACCATCGGCGGCGAAATGGCCTTGATTGCGCTCCTTGGTTTTCTCGCCAACATCGCCTTTCTCATTGTGGCCTTTCTTTGGACGATGCGTGCTGCGGATAAAGATGAACGGGATTTTCGCCGGCTCAATACCTGCGGCCTCTCGATCGGACCTTTTGCAGTGCCCTATGTTCAGGCGTTTCTCCCGACGAGCGGACTGGTGACGACCTTAATGGCCGACGTCGGCAACGCGGTGATGGCCGCGGGCGGCACGTACGCGCTCATTGAAAGCATGCGTTCGAAAACGTCCTGGCTTTCAATGGCTAAGCGCATTTGCTACAACCTCCTCCACTCCGGCCCGATTGTCGCTTTCCTCTTTATGGTGGTGCTTTGCCTCTTGGAAATCAAACTGCCCGAAGTGGTCACCACCGTCACAGGGTTCGGCGCTGCCGCCAACACGTTCCTCTGCATGATCATGATCGGCGAATCGATCAATTTGTCGGTGACATTCAAGGATCTTCTTTACATTCTGAAGATCCTCGCCGTGCGTCTGGTGATTCAGGTGGGGCTCGCACTCTTTTTCTGGTACTGCCTGCCTTGGGATTACGACGTTCGCCGAGCCTTGGTGCTGGTGGCCTTTGCGCCGGTTCCGGCCATGAACCTGATTTACACCGCAGCCCTTGAGGGAGATCTCGGCAAAGCGGCCAATTTGAATTCGCTCTCCGTTGCGATGGCAATCATCTGCATGTCTACCGCGATTTACCTGATGTGATCCGATCAGGAGCTTCCTGATTCCAAAAAAACTGGGGCGGCTCGAAGGCATCCTTCGGGGCGCCCCAATTTCATTTTGAGTCCCTGCAGTTGTTTCATTTAACCGGCAGCACCCGCTGCACGATGAAGTTCAAACGTTCGAGCGCCTAATTGATCGATCTCATTTTGATGCGCAATGACAAAAAAGTGCGTATCCGGGAGTTCACTTTGAAGCACCCGCAAAAGTGCCTCTGCTGAGCGTGAGTCGAGCTGACCGGTCGGTTCGTCGAGAAAAACCATTTTGGGCCGGCACAAAAGCACCCGCGCAGCGGACACTCTTTGTGTTTCGCCGCCGGAAAGCCGTTTGCCCCAATCCATGGGCTTGTCGAGTTCGCTCTCGAGCTGAGGGAGACCGACCAGTCTTAAAACGCGCTTGAGCTCAGCGTCGTTCTGCACCTTAGGGTTCGGGTAACTCAGAACGGACCTCAGCGTGCCTTTAGGCAGGTAGGGTTTCTGGGGGACAAAAAAGGCGCCGCGCGAGAGCGTTATTTTCCCGGTACGCCAAGGCCACAGTCCGGCGATGCTTCGCAAAAGCGTTGTTTTGCCGGTGCCGCTCGGTCCGCTGATCCGCACCCAGCCGGGGCGGCGGAATTCGCCTTGAATGCCGGCGGCGAGGACGCCCGCATTCGGCCTCATGAGCGTGACATTTTCAAGCTTCAGCACGGCGTCATCCACGCGTTCGCTTTCGGGCGGCGCGGGCAATTTATCCATAGCGTTCTGGAACCCGGCCAGACGATCCACAACGGCTGCCAGCAGAATCAGATTGCGGTAGGAGTTGATGAACCAATCGAATCCGTCGACCACATTTGAAAATGCCGTCTGAGCCTGCATCATGCCGCCGAGCGTGATGCTTTTCTGCAGGTAGAGCGGCAGGGTTGCAGCGATGGGAATGAACCACGTCAGCCGCATTTGCAGCGCCGTAAAAGTTTCGACCTTCACTTCCCGATTAATCAGCGCGCGCCAATTCTTTCGAATGTGCTGGAACGCGTCCCGCAGCCTCATGCGGTCCGTCTCTTCTCCGTTCATAAAGGCGATTTCGGCAGCATTTTCTCGAATGAGCAGCAATGCGGAACGGTAGTCCGCTTCCGTATGCTGACGCGTCACATTAAGCGCCCGCAAGGGATTGCCGACCCAGTGCATCAGCAAAGTAGAGACGACGGAAAAACCGAGAGCGCACCAGACGAGATAACCGGAAATTACTATTTCCACTCCGCCGATGACGGCTTTCTGTACGCCTGAGGCAGCCCACAGCAGTCCGATAAACGAAATGAGACGCGCCATGGTCTGACAGAAACTTTTGACGAGATTGAGCGTCAGTTCCGAGAGCAGCCACAAGTCCTCGGCAATTCGCTGATCGGGATTGTCCGGTTCTCCAGAGAGCTGCAGACGATACTGACGATGTTCAGAAAGCCAGCGGCGTTCGAACGCAACGGTCATGTGCTCACGCCAGGCAAACTTGAGCCGCTTGAGAATCCAGTTGCCAATGACAATGAGTGCAGTCATTGCCGCGAGGTAAAGGAGATATTCAAGGAGCAGCTGAGGGATTTCCTTGGCGCCGAAATTGGACAAGGCATCGAAAAAGGCCTTCTGCCATCGCGCCACTAGGACGACGACCTGAACAAATAGGAGCGAGCATGCAATCGCAGATCCCAAAGCCAGCCAGGCTTTCCAGCTTTGGCGTGTGAGCCAGAAAGGAGCAGCGAGTCGGTAAAAGTTGCGCAGCAGATTCATAAACGAAGGGCGGGTGACGGTTGCTGGGAACGCGCTGAGCCCGCAATCCTTTTGGGATCACGGGCTCTGGTCCCCTAGGCAGGCGGGTTCATCAGTATTCGGCCGAGATGCGCAGCAGGAAATTGCGCGGATCGCCGTAATAGCTGTTCATGTTGAGGGCGCGGTTGTTCACGTTGAGAAAATACCGACGGTCAAAGATATTGTTGACGATGAAACTTGCTTTGATCTTGTCGGTGATTTTGTAGTGGACCGAAGCGTCATAAACAACAAAGCCGCCCTGCTCCAGCGTATAGGGGTAACTGTTAATCGTGTTTTTGGTGCGGCTCTGAACCTGCGCGCCGGCGCCGACCGTCCAGCGGTAGGCCGGTCCGGGGAGGTTAAAGGTCGTATAAGCCCTCAGAATGTGTTTGGCCGTATAGGGGCTGTAGGTGTCGCCTTCTTTAGAAGTGTCACGTTCGTATGATGAAGTGTTGAAGGTGTATCCGGCAAAAACATTCCAGCCGGGCAGAATTTCCCCGCTGGCTTCAAGCTCTACGCCGCGGCTCACGACTTCGCCGAGCGCAATGGCAATGTCGCTCTTCGGATCCGGGTAATACGCGCGGTTTTTCTGCGACAAATGAAAGAGCGCAATTGAGGTATTGAGCTTGCGGTCGAACCACTCGGACTTCAGCCCGAGTTCATAGTTTTCGCCGACCAAAGGATCGAGGAAGTTTCCGGAAGCATCGCGAGCCGACTGAGGCTTAAAGATTTCGGTGTAGCTGAAATACAGACTCGAGGATTTGGCGAAATCCCAAGTCACGCCGCCGTACGGCGTCAGGTGGGTTGTGGTTTGTTCGGAAGTTGTTGTACCGTCGGGATCCGGCTTGCCATTCCAAATCTGCCAGTATGTGTGCCCGCGCGACTTGAATTTGGCATAACGGGCGCCGGCAATAATGTGCCAGTCCTCCGTCAGGTTGTAGCGTGTGCCGAGCAGCAGACCCAGATCGGTCCGATCTGCGTCGTAGCTCGTACGATTCTTGAGAATGGAATCGTTGCCCCAATCGGGTTCGGCAATTTCGCTGCCGGTGAAATCCGTGATGTCAAAGGCGGTGCTGTCCAAGACTCGGCGCCACGTTGAATCGCTGTGTTCTCGATTCAGGTTGGCGGTGAGAAACACATCATGTTTGCGCCCGAGAAGCGGATAGACGCCGTTCACAATGAGGACCCCGGCTGCCTGCCATCCGGAATTGTCATAACTTTGATGATTATTCATTTGGCCCAACGGATGGTCGGGATCGCAGCCTGCAGCAGGTCCGACAAGCGCCCCGAGGACGGTGTCCGAGTCGTAGCGCAGATAATTTGCTTTGGCGACAATGCGCCACTCGTCATTGAAGTAGTGCTCCAATTCGGCGAACAAATTGGTTTTGTTGTAGTGGCTCTTTGTCCAGTCCAGCCCCAGATACGTTTCCTTCGGAAGGTTGAGTGAATTCCCGTTAACGTCGAGCGGAAGCCCGAAAAAATCAGGTGTTTCGGATTTCTTCTGATAAATGGCGCCGAAGGTCACCAAGGTGTTTTCATCAATGTCGGCTTCAAGAATGCCGTACGCCGTGCCGGACTGTTCGCCCACATCATCCTTGAAGGAGCCTTTTTTGCTGAGGACGCCGACAAAGCGGCCGCGAAGCGTCTGAGCCTCATTGAGACTGCCGGAGATGTCGCCGACGGTACGATAGGTATCCCAGCTCCCGGCTTCAGCGCTCGCCGAAGCCTGAAAATCTACGGTCGGTCGTTTGCGGACCGCATTGATGGTGCCGCCGGGTTCGCCGTTTGACTGCGTCAGTCCCGTCGGTCCGCGGACCACTTCAATGTGGTCATAAATCGCCAGATCGGTGAGCGACTGGGCATCGCGGTATGGGTTCCCGCTCGCGCCCCCGCTCACTGTGGAGGAAACCCCGTCTTCCTGAATCTGGTCGACATAAAAGCCGCGCGAGAGAAAGCGGGTCGTACCGGAATTCTGAATGACGGTGATGCCAGTGGTTTTGCGCATGGCTTCACTCATGTCCGTAATCCCCTCATCTTCGATTCGGGTCATCGTGACGTTGGAAACCGACTGCGGTGTTTCCCGAGGCGAGAGCGCCAGCCCGGTCGTCGTACTCATGGCAGAGGACTTATAGGTCGAGTTGCGTTCGGTTCGGGTACTGATGTCAGTGGCGGTGATCGTTACGGCGCCGAGGTCGACAGGATCTTCCTCAGCCCATGCGGGAAAAGAAACACAGGCAGCTGCAACTGCTGCGGCGAGAGCAGATTTTGAGAGTGTCTGATAACGGACAGGCATGATGTTGTAGTTTGCTGACAGTTCGAGGGATTTCATTCGGGACTGCACATGCATACAATCCCGAATACAAACGTAACTGAATGTTATTATTCCCAATGCGAATCGTTCTCAGCCGCATTTATTAATATTTGTTACATTATGTAATCCCCTCTTGCAGTCCATCCATTATCAGTAGAAACCGATTTGCGGCTTCTTGCGGCCCTCCTCCTTCATCTCAACTTCGCCCTCGAGCCGAGTCACGAAATCGGCCGTGTTCTTCAAAGGATTAAACCGCCCGCCGCGGCGAACCGCGGCGAAATCGCCCGGGGTCAGTCCGTCGAGCCGCTCAAGACGGGCAAGATCCGCGGCACTGAGCTCACCGAGAGCAAGCTTTCCCGCGCAGCATTTCGCAAATTCAACCGTCTGCTTCGTCGTCATGGGACGAAATTCGGCCTTCAGATCAAAGCGGCGCAGCGAAGCACGGTCGATCTCTTTGAAGAGATTCGTCGTGGCGCAGAAGATGCCGGGGAAACTTTCCATTTGGGTGAGGAGCTCATTGACCTGAGACACTTCCCAGGAAGCCCGAGCATTCGCTCGATCCTGAAGGAACGAGTCGGCTTCGTCAATGAGGAGCACCGCCCCCTGCTGGCGAGCACTGTGAAAGGCGCCGGCAATGAGCTTTTCCGTCATGCCGACATAGGGCGACAAGAGGTCGCTCGCGCGCTTAATCACGAGCGGCATATCTAGACGGGCTGCCAGCCACCGCACATATTCGGACTTGCCGGTCCCCGGTGCGCCATAGAGGCAGAGCCGCCCCGAACGGGTGCGTTTGAGTCCCTCTGCGATGGCGTCAAGATCAGCGTCGGTATTGACAAACGCAGTGCTGTACATGTCTGACACATTGTTTAAGGCTGCGGGGAGCTCTTTGCCAAACTGCGCCATGAGGGTAGCGTTGATGAGTTTTTCAGCTGTTTCATCCGCATCCACCTCGCCCGACAAAGTCTTCACTACGCCGGCCGTTCTGGCGGCAACGCCGGGTGAAAGTTCTTCGCAGGCCGCGCACCGATCAATAAAGTGTTCTGATACAGCGCCGTCAAACGCCTTGCGGCAGATGCGCCGACGCACGCTTTCGGGCGGAATCGGAATTTCGAGCACCACATCGAATCGGCGCATCAGAGCGGGATCAATGGACTGAGTGGAGTTGCACGCCCAAATCGTTGGCACCGGCGCCGTCTCGAGCGTCTTATTGAGCTCAGCTTTATTGGTGCGGGCCGTCGCTGCCATGCCGAAGATGGAAATCAGTCCTTCATTGAAAACGTCATCAGCCTCATCGAGCAGAAGCATCGTCTGAGACGTGTTGGCAAAGAGTCGTTCGCCGCAGTGCCACCGCGTCAGGCGATTGCTTTTGTCGCTGCGAAAACCGCTCTCTGACCCGCTTTTGGGACTCACTTCAAAGAGCGCCGACCCCGTTTCTTTGGCCAGCAGGCGAGCGAGCTCCGTTTTGCCCGTTCCCGGGGGACCGTAAAGGAGCACGTTGACGCCCTGCCGATGCTCTGCCAAAGCTTTTTTAAGGTAGGGCAGCAGGTAGGATTCAATTTCCGGCTGGTGGGTGAAGTCCTTAAGCGTCAAGATGGTCTGAGGCGCCGCGATGACGGCATGGGCAAACATCTCCTCGAGCGTCTGCGGAATCGTAAAGATGGTGTCGAGCAAATCCCCGTCATCGAGAAAGTTAATCTGATCTTCAAAATCCGGGGTCCTGCTGTTAATGCCGCTGATCAGTCCGGTATTCCACAATGTTTTCGATTTTGAAAAAACAGTTTTGCTGACTTTGCGGCCGAATGCGGCCGAAAGCACTTCAACCACCAAGTCAAGTCCGCGGCGCTCATAGTCATAGGCATTGCAAATAGAGCGCAGTCCGGCAAAATGTCTGACGACCGCCAGAAAAGCCAGCGTTTCAAGCTCATCACGGGTCAGATCAAAAGCTTCGGCAATGAGACTGATGTTCCGGCCGAAAGTGGAAGGCAGCCCGGTAACCATGTCCTCCGCAGACGCCTCCGCTGTTGTGATATCGCCATTGCCGAAGACCAATTTTCGGCAGAATTCGAGCGCCCGCGGTGCCGTGCGTTTAAAGCCCAGCTGCTTCAAGCGCTGCGGGATATCTTTTCCGAGTGAACCAAAATCTTCATCCTCCCAGACGCATGTCACCGCTTCCCCGGCGACTTCAAAATCGGCAAAGCGCTTATCGAGATCCTTTTCAGCAGCGGCGATGGCCCGGGCCGTGAGCGGGCGCAGCTTGAGGTTGTCTTCACCGTCGTCGGCATCGTCATCATCTACGCTGAAAGTTTCACTGTCGATGGTTCGGGCCTCGGTGAGTTCCGCCAGCCATTGGAGTTCGATATTGAGAAGCCCCTCGATACGCGTGCCGTGAATCGTCCGCATTCCATCGGCATCTAACCGCATCCATGCTTTGGTGTTGGCCATGAGGCGCACAACCCAACGCTCAATGGTGACCGAATCAGCCAATTTGACATTGCCGTCGGTAACGTACTCAAAGCGCTTGTCATTGCTGCCCAGATAAATATGGGTACACGTTCTTCTGCGTTTGCGCATTGTTTTTTCCTTCCGGATGTCGGGTGAGACGGCTGCTCAGAGCGCCTCTCCTCACCTCGCGTTTTGATTTATTTCCTTCTGACAAGATCATTATCAGCACACCTGCGTCGACCTTAGACGCATAAAAACAATCGAAGCATGAAGGCCAATGCGGCCGATTCAAAGCGCTGAGCGGCCCCAAGCACAAGCGCCTGGTTTAAAATTGCACTCTTTGCTTCGGATTCAGCAGCCGGGCAGTGCGTTGAAACGCCGATTGCGCCTGAGCAAAAAAGTAAATACAAAACCAAGGCATAGGACGACGCGCATGGCGACCTTCACGAGCGGCATCAGTTGGGAAACGGATGAGTGGTTCCGCACGTTTTCGGAATCCTTTCCCCAATACACCCAGCCGGGCATCTGGATAGCAGCTGAGGAGCGCCTTGCCTCGCTTCGGGGAGCTAAGCTCGAATGGGATGCCACTACCCGAACAGTGCGCCTGAAGCTTAAAAATTCACGCGGGCAGCCTTACACGCTCGCCATGCATTTCTATCCGGGTGCCGTGCATGCTGCCGCCCCGATCGTTGAAGCCGCGGCCAAGATTCCGGGCCTTCTGGAGTGCCTTCGGGCGGGCGACCTGCCTGCGCCGCTGCTTGAAGCCATTAATGCTTCAGGGCTCGACATTTTTATGCGCCGTCCCGGCTCAATTCAGTTTGATCCCGGCATGATGTCGAGCGAATGCGCGCTCCTCATTGCTGCTTTCATGCATGATTTGGAGCTCGATCCGGGGCGCTGGTTCAAATTTATCGGCATCGACTTTCAAAAGAGCGCCGATGAAGCGCTTTCAGCCGAGGGCGTTAACCATTCGGGGGCTCAGTCTCCTGATGGTCCCGCTGCTGAAACGCTCTCCGAAGCCCAAGCGAACGCGGCGTCGGCCGTCAATGCTCAAGAGCCGCTTTTTGCTGCGGGCGAAGCGCTCACAGGCACCTTCCCCTTCGCCGATCTCGAGGACGATGCGCTTCGGCTGAGCGCAGATATTGCGCCAGCCGAGATTCCGGACTTGGGCGCAGAGGCTAATCTCACGCGTCTGCGGCTTTGGCAGGCTCCGGGCGTCCCGATGCTCTCGCCCACGATCGTTTCCGCACTGCCGTCCTCTGGGCTCTCTGCTGTTCAGGCTAAGCGTTCCTGGTGCGCGTTCGGCGACATTGAGGCGCGAACCTTCATGCAGAACCTCCTCTCGGCAGCATCGCTCTCTGCGGACGAAGCCCTGAAGATGCTCGCACGCCGCGAGGCTCGCCAGGAGCGGCTCGGCACCGCTTCTCCCAACAGCAAATGGAATCGGTTTCTGCTGAGCACCATCGAGAAGGAGCCGTCTGCAGAACTCCCCTCCTTGAAGCTCCTCTGCGGGCATCACCCCTGGGACCGCATTGTGTTTGCCCTGCAGACGGAAGACCAGTCGATCCATTGGGCCGAGGAAAGCGGCGACATGATCATGGCGCTTCTGATCCCGACCCGCCGTGATCTGGCGGGGGCGGATGCCTCGTTTGTCGTCTGGCGCGCACTCGCTGAAGCAGCCGCGCAGATTTTGGCAGCCCGCGCTGTGCTGCCGCTCCCTGCCCCGGCGCATTACGAATCCGACGCTGCGGATCAGTCCGCCGACGGCATGTGTGTCTATTGGCATCCGGCATTGAATGCGCCGGGCGTGAAGAGCCTCCTCTCGCAGGTGAGTGCTTTAATCGGACCGCTCCTCCCCTTGCAGCCGCTCGCACCGCAGTGCCGAGCCTTTGCCGGCTTGAGCACTCATCCCGACGCGCCCTATTCGGGCGTTTATCTTGCGCTCACGCTCCTCATTACTTCGCTCATGCGGCATACGTCCAAGCGAAACCGGGAGATCGCGCGTCACCTCGTCGGGCGCCGCGTGCGCAGTACGCTCACCGGCGAAGGGTTTGCCCCCAATGCCGCATCGCTGCCGGACCTGAAAAACGTTTTGGCGGGCTTTTTCGCACTCCCCATCGCCGGCGCGGCGCTTCCGGCCAAGCTCCTCTTGACGGGCGTACTCGAAAACGGCGCACTGAAGCTCACGCTCAGTCTTCCCCCGCGGCAAGGCCCGCGCAAGGGTGAACCGCTCACGCTCGCTGACTGGGATGGCCTCGAAGGGAATTCGGCCGGCCCCAACAGCATCGTGCGCGAAGCCCTGCAGCTCCTCGCGGCGGATTACCCGCTTTTTGCTGAATTTGGTCCCAATTTCGATCAGCCGAGCCAAATTGAGCGCAGCCGCTGGGAATACTTCCTCTTTACCGAGCTCCCGGAGCTATCTGCCTGCGGAGTAGACGCGGTGCTGCCCGAGAGCATGCGGCGGATTGAAAAACCCGAAATCGTCCTCACGGCGGCGGCGCCCGGCAATGCCAGAATGCAAAAGCGCCTGGCCACTCAGGGCATGCTTAATGCCGCTGCACTCGCTGACTTCCGCTGGGAAATCGCGGTGGGCGACGAACGCATGACGCTCGCTGAGCTTCGCGCACGCATCAATCAGGAAGGCGAGCTCCTCTCCTCCGGGAGCGCGCTCTTTCACCTCACCAAGGAAGATCTGGACCGCTTGGTGGCCGAATGGGCGGAAGCTCAGAAGAAGGAACTCTCTAACTGGGACAAGCTCCGCGCCCTGCTTTCAGGGTCCTCCAACGGCCGACGGGTAGAAGCCGCCGAGGCGCTCCTTGAGCGCATCCGCGAATCGGCTGCCGTCAAGGAACTGCCGCCCCCAGTGGAACTCAATGCGGTTCTTCGCCCCTATCAGATCCGCGGCTTTTCGTGGCTCGTTCAGAATGCCATGCTTGGGCTCGGGTCCCTTTTGGCTGACGACATGGGGCTCGGCAAAACGGTGCAGGTCATCGCCTGCGTTGCAGAACTCAAAGCCCGCGGAGAACTCGACCGCGGCAAAGTTCTGATCGCTGCGCCCGCGTCTCTTCTCGTCAATTGGGAGCGCGAGATTGAACGCTTTGCGCCCAGCCTCACGGCGCAGATCTATCACGGCAAGGACCGCACGATCTTTGCGCTCGACCACAGCCGCCCGGACGTCATCATCACGTCTTACGGCATTTTGAAGCGTGAACTCCCGCAGCTCTCGCAGATGCAGTTCCGTCTCTTGGTGCTCGACGAAGCTCAGGCGGTGAAGAACGCCAAAACCGGCCAGGCAAAAGCCGCACAGGAATTTCCTGCTGATTCCGTCATCGCGCTCACGGGTACGCCCGTTGAAAACCGGCTCGCAGAGTACTGGTCCATCTTTTCTATTGTCGAGCCCGGCCTCTTGGGGTCGCCCGCGCAGTTCAGACGTGATTTTGTCATGCCGATTGAAGAGCACCGCGACCGCGCAGCGATTGACCGGTTCCGCCGGATTACGTCGCCCTTTCTCCTTCGCCGCGTGAAGACGGACCCGGGCATTCTCGATGAACTCCCTGAAAAGAACGTGGTCGACTACTTCACGACGCTCACGCCCAAACAGGTGGCGCTCTATGAAGAATGCCTCAAGGCCAATCTGGAGTCGCTTGAAACCCTTGACCGCGAATCCCGCGAGCAGGAAGCCGCGGGGGACCGGCTCCATGCGGCGCAGGCGCGGCTCTCGCGCCGCGGACAGATTCTGCGCATGATTCTTAACCTTAAGCAGATCTCCAATTCGCCCTCGCAGTTCCAAAAGGAATTTGTCGATAAACCCGACTCCGGCAAGGCTGAAGCGCTCCTCGAGCTCCTTCGCCGCTGCCGCCAGTCCGGGCGCAAGGCGCTCGTCTTTACGCAGTTCCGTGAAATGGGCGAACGCCTGGTTCGATGGATTGAAGATGCTACGGGCCGCAAGCCCGAATTTCTCCATGGCGGCGTGCCCGCAGCCAAGCGCATGGAAATGGTGGACGCCTTCCAGAACAACCCGGACTCGGAAGTCTTCATTTTGTCGCTCAAGGCGGGCGGCACGGGTCTGAACCTCACTGCCGCCTCCGCCGTCATTCACTATGACCTTTGGTGGAATCCGGCTGTAGAAGATCAGGCCTCGGACCGAGCATGGCGAATCGGTCAGCGCCGGGATGTGGTGGTTTATCGCTTCATCACGGCCGGCACCTTTGAAGAAAAGGTGAACGAAATGCTCAAGAAAAAGCGTGAGCTTGCGGATCTTGCCGTCGGTGTCGGCGAATCCTGGATCGGCGACCTGTCGGACGACGAAATTAAGTCCATCTTTTCGCTTTCTTCGTCCGGCATTTAGGGCTCGAACCTGAACCATCGAATTGGAACCCGAGAGCCATGGACAAGAGCATCGCCCTTTATCTCTTCGTTTCTTTCGTTGCCTGCGTCACGCCGGGATCCGGCGTGCTCTATACGATTGCAAGCGGATTCCGCGGCGGCATGAAATGCGTTTTGGCGTCTCCGCTCGGCACGTGTTTGGGGTGTTCATTAATGTCAGCGCTTTCCGCTACGGGGCTTGGCGCCCTGATAGCCAATTCCCCGGCGGCTTACAGCGTGCTTCAGGTGGTCTCCGCACTGGTATTGGTGTGGTTCGGCTTTCAGAGCTGGCGCACGGGCGCGCTTGACCTCTCCGATGCCGGCAATTCCGCCGCGCGTGAGGGACTGCGCTCCGGCCAGGAGCGCTTCACATTCCGGAAGATTTTTTGGGGCGCCGTCGTTCTCCAGGCCTCCAACATCATGCTGATTGTGTTCCTGCTCTCACTGATGCCGCCCTTTATCCGCACGGATCAGGCGTACCTTCCGCAGGCGGTCATGCTTTCGGCGCTTTTTGTGCTCGTCTGCTTCGTCGTGCATTTGGGCTACAGCTGGATCGCCGCTGCCGGCGCCAAGCGGCTCGCCGGCCCCAAGTTCTCTTTCTGGCTCAACCGCATCAGCGCCGTTCTTTTCTGGCTGCTTGCGGTGAGCGTTATCTGGAACGCCTTTTTCAAGGGCTGAAAATTCGCGTCGGCATCGTGCGGTCTGCCGCAGATCCATGCCTTCCAGCATTACAGTCCGCCTCACTGACGGCGCGATTGGGCGGGCCATCTCGCGCATCCCTTGATGCCGCTCCCTCCATTTGGAAAAATACAGATTTCCTGAAAGGCCGGGAAAAAAGAGGCATCAAGATACGAAAATGCCGGGGTTTTGCTCGCCTAAATAACTAGTCCAGAATATCTATTTTCGGCTTTATTTGCATTTTCATAAAAGAAACAAGCGCTAACGTCATTGACTTCAAACGCCGGGCTCTTTTAGGCTCTGTAAACCCTATAAGAGACCCCATGTGACTGCAGACACATCGAAGTCCGATCTTTCTCCGATTTGTGCCCTTTACTTTGATGTCTGCTCTGCCGCCCAAAGACCCCATAAAAATGCTGCTTTCTTTGCGGCACAGCCGGAGTATTTAATGAAGCGAAACCGAGTCGGCATTGCCCTTTCCGCTGTAGGCATCCATGCGTCCATCGGCAGCGTCTATGCCTGGAGCGTACTGACGAAGCCCGTAATGGCAGAGATGGGCATCACGCTCTCGAGCACGACCTGGGCGTTTTCCATCGCCATTTTGTTTCTCGGGCTCTCTGCAGCGTTCCTCGGCAAGTTCGTTGAACGCATCGGCCCTCGTGCTTCGGGCCTCCTTTCCATGCTCTTTTTCTGTTCCGGTCTGATCGGCACTGCGCTGGCCGTTTCGATGAAGAGCGTCGCACTCCTCTATTTCTTCTACGGTGCGGTGGGCGGCATCGGGCTCGGCATCGGCTATATCACGCCGGTTTCTACTTTGGTCAAATGGTTTCCCGCTCGCCGCGGATTTGCCACCGGTTTGGCCATTATGGGGTTCGGCTTTGCTTCGCTCATCGGCGGGCCGCTCATGCAAAAGCTCACGGCCCTCTATGGACTATCAACGAACTTCCTCATCATGGGAGGGGCTTACGCGGTGGTCATGACACTCTCATCGCTTTATTTAATGCCTCCGAAAGCTGGTGAAACGGTTGATCTCACCAAGCTTTCCGACGATGCATCGGAAAAACTCAAAAAAGCCGCTGCCGCACAAACCGGCAGACAGTACACGCGCCGTGAAGCCGTCCAGACATGGGAATTTTGGTCGCTTTGGTGGCTTTTCTTCACCAACATCACCTGCGGCATCGGACTCCTCGCCGTGGCTTCTCCGATGGCCCAGGAAGCCGTCGGAATGAATGCTGCCGGCGCAGCCGCGCTCGTAGGCGCCATCGGCATCGTCAATGGTCTTGGCCGGCTCGCCTGGTCCACGCTTTCCGATTGGATGGGACGTGCCGCAACCTATGTGCTTTTCTTTGTGATTGAAACGGCAGCCTTCTTTGCGCTCGCCCAAACCCCGTCGGAAGCCCTTTTTTATATCCTCGTTCTCACGATCATCAGCTGCTACGGCGGCGGGTTTTCCTGCATGCCGGCCTTCCTTTCGGATTTGTTCGGTGTTCGCCAGCTCTCCTCCATTCACGGCATCATGCTGACGGCTTGGGCCTTGGCCGGCATTGCCGGACCGATGCTCTTATCCGTCATTAAGGAAACGACCGGGAGCTACCACCAAACGATGCTGGTTTTTGCCGGTTTGATGGCGGCAGCCCTCGTTCTGTCCGTCATCTTGAAAGTTAAAAGCACCAAACACTGAGGAACGGGCTATTGGCCAAACGCGCTCTTTTTAGTCGAATGGTCGTTTTGATGCAGAAATAATCTTGAGGAGAAATGCATTCTGCACTGAAATGAAGCCGTCAATACCAGCTCGATTCAAATAGGTATGAGCTGAAAAGACGGCTTCAGCGGTACCGCAGGCGTCAGCCTTGTCAAGTACGGGCGGAAATGATTTCGGCCATCGTCAGACTGACCAAAAATGGGCTCCTGCAATCCGCATGAGCCGCAACAAAAGTGCTCCAGAAGCTTTCCAAAAGGCCGGCTCGTCGTCCTTGCGGCCGTCTTTGACAGCTTGATCCATCAATGCACTTTTGAAGAGACCGTTCGGGCGCTTAAAAGTGACGGCATTCTTATGGCTTCCCGCCCAAACGCAAATCGTTTTGTCCGCGCAATGGTCCGCTTCGCCCGGAGCTAGGGCTTACTGGTTAATGCCGCCGTCCTCCTGCGCTCTGGAACTAAACACCGATCCCTGCAGACCTTTTTTGGCGACATAGGCTTCTACCCACCGCTTCACGCTCGTCTGTGATGCGCCGGTCATTTCTGACACTTCTTTGAGGGTATGGCCGGTCAGCCGCAAACGGACAGCCTTCTCTTTGATGTAGCGGTTATAGCGAAAGAGCGACGGTGAAATTTCTGTTTTGAAAGTGCCCTTCTTCCAAGCGTTTGACCAGTCTTTGACGGTATTGGCCGGAATATTGAGCATCCTCGCAGCCCGCACGTAGCCGAATCCGGCTTCAAAAAGCTTAACCGCGCTTCCGCGGAGCTGGGCGGGATTGCAGTACTTCGGACGCAGCCGGTTGCGCACGGACGTTTCAGGCGGAGATGAAGGAGCTGAGAACGGCATTTGAACCTCGCAATCCGAATTCAAGGTAAAAAAAGCCCGTCCCCCGCACAAGCGGCAGACGGGTGCGAGATAGGAGGCGGGATCGAACTGCCGGGCAGTCCGTCTCACCTCAGTTCATTGGTTGTTCACCCGCCTCCGCCGACCCTTGGAGTACGGCCGACGGAGGCTTGGAGCTCACGACTGAGGAATAATGTCCTCAATTCGATGCGCGTTCTTTAGAACGTGTAGCGAGCGTTGGCGTTGAGCGAGTTGTTCAGACGATCGTCGGAACCAGCCGTGAGACCGTAGTTCACGCCGAACGTCCAGGCACCTTTCTGGGCTTCAACACCGAGCGTGGCGCGGATCGGGTTGGAGTCAACAGCGCGGACAACGTCGGAGGCGCCGCCGTAGAACTTCACTTCAGCGTTCTTGTCGCCGAAGGTCGGGACAACCGTCAGGTCAACCATCGGAGCGACCTTCCAGCCAGCCTGCTCGAACGTACCGGAGAACGTCACGCCCAACGGGAGCTGGTAGACGGTCATGGCTTCGTATTCTCCGCCGAACTTCGAGTCGTCGAGGTCGATACGCGTCATGCGGATGCCGGCATGCGGAACGACGTTGAGGGCGCCGGCCTGCACGAGGTATTCCGTGCCCACGCCGAACGTGATCATGTCGGCGTCCTGGCTTTCCTTCCAGGTCTTCGTGACGCCGGCCATCGACAGGTCGTTCTTGACCTGCGTGTAGCCAAAGTCAGCACGGACGTTGAAGTCGCCGAACGTCTGAGCGGCGTAGAGGCTCACGCCGTAGAAGTCGGCATCATTCTCGATCTTAGCTTCGCTGATGTTGGTCGAGTTGGCATCAGCCTGACCCACGTTGAAGGCAACACCGAGCGTGCCGCCGCAGGAGGCGGTGTAGTCGAAGCCGAGGACGGCGCCATAGATGTCGGCTTCGTAGCCGGACGTGCCGTCGTAGATGCGCTTGGCTTCGTTCTTCGTGCCGAAGACATCAACCCACGGCGTGAAGCCGACCGTGCGCGGAGCATTCAGGTTGGCGAGCGACGTGCGGCGTTCGACCGCGCCGGTGACCTGATCGTTGATGTCGAGGGACGTGCCAAACACGCCGCCGGCAAGAGCCATTTCAGTGGCAGCTTCGATCTGGCTGAAGTAGAGGTCCATCGCATTGTCGATGTAGTTCTGCTTATCTTCCGATTTGAGCGAGCCTGCATCAACAAGCTTGCCAGCCTGCTCTTCAACGGCAGCGTGGTAGCCGACAGTACCCGTAGCGAGTTCGTTGACGACTTCGTTCGTTTCTGTGGCGACTTCATCAACGAGCTTTTCAACGAGCTTGCCGATGACCATGCCGTTGGTCTCAGCGAGAGCCGAAGCGTTCGCCTGGAAGGTTACAGAACCCGTATCAGCTTCAAGAGCGCCGGAACGCACAGTACTGTAGCCCGTACCATAGAACCAGTTCAGGAAATCGACATCGGTATTGTTGCTGACAGTAGTTGCAACCTTCAGAGTCTTCTCACCGGCCTTGTCGTTGAGAGCAACAGCCTTGACGTTCTGAAGTGTGACGGTAACACCATTGCCGCCTGCAACGGTGCCGCTGATCACGCCGTCGGCCGGCTTGTAGCCATCCGTAGCAGCAACCTGAGCAACGTCAATGAGGTAATTCGTGGCGTTGGTGGGTTCGTTCGTGAATTTGGTCTGCTTCGTGACATAGACGATATTCTTGCCGTCGAGCTCATCGCCGTAGACGGATTCAACCGCAGCGGCAACAGCCTTCAAGTCGTCCGTTCCGGCAGCGATGACGCCGGTGTTCGTGGAGCCTTGCTGAACCTGTTCGAACTTGGCGCCTTCAATGCTGACGGCGTTCTTGAAGGAGTCGTTAGCATCGGCCGGGGCGACGACCTGCGGTTCATTGCCCTTGACGGCGAGGATGCCGTCCGTAACGGTCACGTTCTGAGCACCGGCGGTAAGGTAGGCCGTAGCAAGCGCACCGCCGTTGACATTGACCGTCGTGTTCTCATCGGCCGTAACGAGGCCGCCAAGCTTGTAGGAACCGGCGACGACGTTGAACTTGCCCTGGTCGGTGAGCTTGACGGCGCCAGTGACGGTGCCTTCTGCATCAGCAAATTCTTCGTGGCCGAGAACGAGTGTAGCGCCCTTGACGTTGACAGCTTCAACCTTATCCCCGAAGAGCGTGCCGGAGCCGGCGAGCGTGAGGCTGTTGCCGCCAGTGAGAGTGACGTCCTTGGCGTCGGTGGAGACGTTGGCAACGGTCACATTACCCTCACTCGTATCGAGCTCGACCTTGTTGTCCGTAGCGGCAGCCGTAACGGTCGTAGCCGGACTCGTCAGGCCTACCTTGGCGGCGGCATCAAACGTCGGGGCATTGCCTTTTTCGTCAGTAGCCGTGACCTTGAGGAACGTCAGATTGCCGATAGCGGTCTTATAGGCCGTCATGTCGGCGAGCTTCATCGTGCCCGTCGTGACGTTGTCGTAGATCTTGCCTTCGTCCTTAACGAGACCGCCAAACGTCGTGGTCGCCGCCGTGCCGTTCGTAAGCGTGGCAACGTTGCCGACCTTCGTGTAGATCGTGCCGTTCGTGTTGTCGAAGACGCTCGTGCCGAGATCGCCATCCGTGAGCGTCACTTCGCCGATGACGACAGTGCCATTGTTCGTGATCTTCGAATTTCCGTTGAAGATGTAAAGATTGCCGACCGTGAACTTATCACTTACTTCAACTTCGCCCTTCGCACCGAGAACGATCTTGTCGAGAGCGAAATCTGAATTCACCACGACCTTGGCGGTGCTGCTTTCAGTACCGACCTTCATGTTCTTAAGGGTCGTGCCGTTGACGGTGATAGCACCGCCCTTGATGTTCATCGTGCCGCCGACGAAGACGAAGTTGTCGATCGTCGTGGTGTCGGAATCAGACGGAGCCTTGTCGCCGAGACCCTTGGCGAAATTTCCGTTGAGCGACGTCAAGTTGAGCGTGCCGCCCTTATTGAGATTGATCGTACCGATCGTGGATTCGATGCCCTTGGCGGTCGAATCGATCTGGCTGTTCACATTGAGTACATCAGCCTTAAGCGTGCCGGCATTGGCGACTTTGCCGCCCTGAATGGTCAGTTTGTTAACTTGAAGGGTGCCAGCATTGCTGATCGTACCGCCCTTAAGCACTAAGTCATTATGAGCAACAGAAAGAGTACCTTTTTCAGCGACGGTGATTTCGCCGCCTGTGACAGTGACGGAACCCTTGGACCAAGTATCTGAAGTGGCGGAAGTAAGGACTTTGCCGTCACTACTAAGCTGCTTTTCGGCGAGCAGATAGAGATGGGCGTCGTCATTGACTTTGATCACGCCCCGCCAATCTGAATGTCACGGGACATCAGAATGGCTGAACCGTCAACATTGACGTTTGTACCTTCAAAAGAGAGCGGTTGGTCGTATTTCTTGCCGTCAGCGGTAGAGAAAGAGCCGAGCGTCATCGTTGAAACGATGGCGTAATTCGTTTCTGTGCCTTTTAAGTTGAGCGTACCACCCTGGAACTTCATTGTGGCGGGAGTGTCACCATCGCCGCTGCCGATCCAAAGACGACCGCCCTCATTGACGTTCATCGTGCCGCCGGTCATGGTGTAGGTGTAGTAGCCGCCAACATTGGCGTGATTCGCCCAGCCGTTGGCTGCAGATTGATTGCCTACGGTAATAGTGCCGCCAGACTGAGTGAAATCGTTCGCATGAAGACCCGAACTATCCAGGGAAACTTCACCGCCCGCAACACTGATTACACCTTTAGCGGTTTCAGCATCACTTGCTTTAACACCGATGTGTTGGCCGCTCGTCAATACAACTTTGGCACCATCGACAATGGTCAGAGCATCACCGGAGCTGACCTCGTTGTTGCCGTCTGCAATCTTGACTTCAGTTGAGATGGTTGCGTTAGTGATGCCTTCCTGAGTCGTCCAGCCGTAGGTTGGGGTCGGTGTTTCGTCTGCCGCTGTTTCTGCAGCAACGGCCGTACCAGCAAGTAAAGCCGCCACTGCGGCAGCAATGACGGTCTTCACCGCCTTGCCCTGATAGGAAGAAGCCTTTTCGCTCGTCACGACGACGCCGCGTGTGAGCGACTTGGCAACTTTGAATGTACGATTCATTATTCAATTACTCCAAGAGTGTTCTTACATCTCGTCAACCCGACGTTTGCGGGCTGCGAGGCAGTGCAAACAGCACTCCGAGCAGTCTATGAAGTCGTATGAATACGTATGGGGGGGGGGGTAACCCTATGTTCCGCAGTCATTTACATGGATAATTTCCGACATGACTAACGAATAAACATCTGTGGTAGAAACCCTAGATTCCTCCTTTGTTGTAAATCCACGACGCAGATAAACGCCGCACGAAAACAAAACCAAGGCCCGCTTTTTCAATTATCGTCACTGTCTCAACGCGTCAGGCAGACTGTAAATGTAGAGTGTGTCCGAAAACCTCTTTCTATGCGGCGCACCGATCAGTTTCTGAGTTTACACGCCTAGGCATTGCACAAAAAATGCCGCAGCACCCTCGGTGCAAAGTCGAGCACCTCGGTAAGGTGATGCACGCCGCAGGCCAATCTGATGCTGACCGCGTATTCGTCAGGATTCGATGCGCTCTTGACAAGATCCGTTCACTGCGTATTCCGGTCATCGAGCCAAAACGCACGGCATGGCTGCCCAGACGATGATGAAGCGATGGACGACTTCGATTGCGTATCAGCGCTTCCCTTTCAAGCTGTCATGAAATGGAGAGACTTGACAGCTGAATTCATCGCTTTATCCAGCCGCGAATCGTACTGCCCGCGAAAAGGTCAGCCAGCCCTGCAGCCGCTCGCAGTCAGCCAAAGGACACTCATTCAAAGGTAGGAACACTCCCAGCAATCGGTTTCAGCGGCAGTGCTTTAGCTTCGCACGGTCTGAGTTTCCGGCACGCCCTTGGCATCCACCTGCGCGGTCATCTGAGTGCGCAGAGAGAGCTTCCACTCTGCAACTTTCCAGGCGTTTTTGCGGGCGGCGGATTCGAGCACTGCGTCCGGATTGACGCAAACGGTATAGCCCGCGCGTTCAGCGAGTGGCAGGTCATTTCTGCTGTCGGTAAAGAAAAGCACATCTTCAAAACCGATGCCGGCTTCGGCGAGCCGTTGAGAAAGTCTCTCGACCTTCCCTTCCTGAAAAGTCGGAATGCCGACAATTTCGCCAGTACAGAATCCGTCTTTAAATGCCAGCTCAATCCCCATCGCATCGGTGAGCCCAAAGAGCTTGGCAATGGGCTTCACAATGAAGGCTGCTGAGGCCGAAAGCACACAGGCCGGAATATTGGCCTGCAGTGCGTTCTTCGCCCATTTTTTGCCGTCCGGGAAGATGAGCGGCGCAATTTTCTTTTTGGCAAACTCCTGAGCCAGTGCATGGAGTTTTTCTTCCGGAATGCTGCGAAACGCTCCGGCATGTTTTCTGCAGAAATCGCGAATGTCCAGTACGCCTTTGGCGTAGCTTTTCACCATATCGCGGTCGTACTGACGCCAGATGGGATCAGTGACGATCTTTTTTTCATAAAGAAATTCCGTCCATAGGATCGTTGCGTCGCACGCGATCAGCGTGTGGTCCAGATCAAAGACCACGAGCTTCGGGGGCCGGGACGTACCCGGAAGCATCAGCGGAAAAGCGGCCATGGCAGTTAATTCAGTTTAAAAGACTTCTAAAGCGGACGGATGAGGGATGGATAGTGAGAGTCATTGTGCAGAATTCATGCCCAATCAGCAAAGCCGATTTTGCCAATCGATCCCAGTGAAGTTGATGCAGGTCTATCAGAAGGCAGAATTCATCCTTTTGAAACACGCTTCAAGGCTTCTGATGGGCAATGAAAACGGGACGCAGCAGCTGGAAAGCCATTGCGTCCCATTTTTTCTGAAGTCGGCTGACGGTTCTAATCATCAAGCCGATTCAATTCAATTGAGCGAAGTGCGCTCAGCAGCAACGCCGGAAATTACTTGTCACCCCAGACTTCATCGGCGATTTCACGCACCAGGCGAACCTTCGCCCACTGCTCATCTTCGGTCATGATATTGCCTTCTTCCGTGGAGGAGAAGCCGCACTGGGGCGAGAGGCAAAGCTGATTGAGCGGCACATATTTCGTCGCTTCTTCAATGCGGGCTTTGACGGCGTCCTTGTCTTCGAGTTCAGGAAACTTGCTGGTGATGAGCCCGAGCACAACGGTCTGGTTCTTGATGAAGCGCAGCGGCTCGAACGAACCCGAACGGTCGCTGTCGTACTCGAGGAAGAACCCGTCCACATTGCAGTGCGAGAAGAGAATATCTGCCACAGGTTCGTAGCCGCCCGACGAGAACCAGGTCGAGCGGAAGTTGCCGCGGCAGATATGCATCGTGACGGTGAGATCTGCGGGCTTATTGGCCAGGATCTTGTTGATCACTTCAACGTAGCGCTTGGCCACCCAATCGACGTCAATGCCGCGTGCGGCGTAGGCGCCGCGCTTTTCGACCGAGCAGAATTCACCCCAGCTCGTGTCGTCAAACTGCAGATAACGGCAGCCGCGTTCATAAAGCGCGAGCATAGCGTCCGTCCACGTCTGTGCAAGATCGTCAAAAAGCGCATCGGGGTGCTCGGCATAAAACGGAATGGGCTTATAGGTCTCACAGCGCACCGCACAGATGAGGTGGAGCATCGAGGGCGACGGGATCGTGTACTTGATGGGGGTGTCGCCGGCAATCGCCTTCAGGCGGTCATAGGCCTCTAAGAACGGATGATCCTTGGGGAAACGGATGCGGTCTTCGATCACCACCGTTTCGGCTTTGGGCTGGAAGCCTTCAAAATGCACCGACCAGTGCTCGGCCTTCACGTGATGCAGACCGGAAAGACCCGCGAGAAAGTCCAGATGCCAGAAGGAGCGGCGGAATTCGCCGTCGGTCACAGCCTTGAGGCCGTTCTTCACTTCCTTTTCAACGAGATCCTTGATGAGGCGGTCTTCGAGCGCGGTGAGAGAGGCACGATCGAGCTTCCCGGCCTGAAAAGCGTGACGCGCGTCGAGCAGTTCCTTGGGGCGCAGAAAGCTGCCGACGACATCAGCACGATACGGGGGATTGACTTGGGACATTTTTCTTCTCCGGCATTGGGACGGATCCGCACTCAGCAAAGCACCCTGCTTCGCGGCATGGGGCGGACATCCTGTTGAAAATTTGGTGAATGAATTATGGCCTGCCTGTATTCGTTTCGGTCAGGCTAAACGCATCTCTCGGACGTAATACCGCAAGCTTCGGCGCAATTGCCGGGGCTCCTATTCACCGAGGGAGGCGATGCCACCGCGCAGCCATATGCCTCATGGCCAGACCAAAGAGCACTGGGATGACCCAAAAGCACCACTCGGCAACGACCGTCGGGAGCAGTGCTGCGACAGAGCTAAGAATGATGAGTCCGCCCGGCACAAACCCAAGACCCGCAAAGAGACTGGGCCGCCCTCCCGTCATACGGTGGTGCGCAATTCTGCGCTCGAGCATGCCGTCGGCAAAGAGCGCAATAAGGAAGACCCCCGAAAGGAGGAAATAGGCCGTTATTCGAGCCGTCCGACGGATGGCGAGCAGCCCCATGAGCCGAAGATTTTCAATGTAGGGCGACGCAGCCGCTCTCGATAAGCTCGTTCGAATCGGATCTGCCTCTCGTCTCGAATCGTTGCCTGACCACCCCGGGAGCCGCGTATGGGCGCCCTTGCCGAGCGACGTCGGAAATAAGCCTTGAGTTCCGGATGCCCATACGGCGCGCAGCGCATCCTCAGTCCACAGAGCCGCAAGAGACGCCCTTCCGTCCAAAACCTGCGCTGCGCCATATGCATCGGCATAAATCACCCGAATGAGCCGCTCGGGCGATGTCCCAGCGGCGCCAAACCCGGCGGTGAGTAGCATAGCGGCTGTCCATAATCCTAAAAAGGCTCTCATTTCAGGCTCTTTCCTTTTACACCATTGAAGTGACGTCTGAATGCCGCCGACCGATCGCTTTTGAGGCTCTTCACGCGAGCCTCAAGGAACGCTCGCAAACGCCCGATGGGCGCAGGGACTTTCGGCACCGGCGCATAAAGATGGAGGCCTTCGAGCGCGGGATCCAGAATCGGCATACGCCCTTTCCAAAGCCGGCCGCCCGAGAGCGACGCAAAAAATTCAAGGTTAGGCAGCTGACCGAGGGCTTCGAGCGGCACGACGGAATCGCGTCGGCCGCTGAGACTTGATGATGCGGCCGCACGGAAGGCGGGGAGCGCACTTGCACCTGCAGTTGTCGTCACCGAGGCTGCTGTCTCCCAAATCGTCGTTCGGCCGAAAGCTTCAGCAATAAACTTTTGCGTTGCTTCATCCTTCGTGCGCAGCGCAATGAGATTATTCAAATTGCCAAGCGCCATGCGTGCCTGTGCCGCAGAACCTAAGCGCGCTTCCAGATCGCTGATGGTCTGCATGGCGCACACGCACTGAAAGCCCGCCTCCATGCCTTTATTGAGGATTTCTATCAGCGGCGGATTGATGACGTTTGCGGTTTCATCCACAAAAAGACTGGTCCGCACGGCCTCCTGACCGCTTGCTTCCGTGTTGTAGCGGCGTCCGGCTACGCCCGAAAGGTCTGAAAGCAAGAGCGCCCCTAAGGCCGAAGCCGTTTCGGCGTCGGGCAGCGCATCGAGCCCCAGATAGAGGACGCCCTGCATGCTGATTACGTCTTCGAGCGAAACGATGGGCCGCGGATCGTCGGTTTTGCCCGAGAGATCGAATTTCGGCGAGAGACTTTCGCCCAAAGCGCCGGCCGTCAGCATGGAGAGTGCCGGGAGAAGCGACGCGGTGATCTTCGCATAATGCTCTCGGCTGTGGCGATAAACGGAGAGGAGCCCTTCGACGGCCGCTTCGGGCCTCTCGGGGCAGTATTTCGATCCTGAGCAGCCCGCGGTGCGCTCCCAAAGTGTCGCCATGGCTGCGAGCTCCATCCCGCCGCCCGCACCCAACGGCACACGGATCTCCCGCGCTTGCTGCAGGACGAGCGCCTCCAGGCGCTCTTCCCAAAAGGGGACGCGCTTAGACAAATCCTTGCGGAGCGCCGCCTCGAGAAGCTCCTCAACGCCGCGCTCAAGTGCCGCGCGAAAGCGGCGCAAGGTCGGCTGCTGTCCCACAAAGAGCATGCCTTCGGTCATGACAAAGACCGCTCGCCAGGCAAATGCGGTAAAAGCGCCGTCCCCGCGGGGGAGCACTGCGCAGATGCGGCTCGCGATTTCAGTGCTGCGGGTGTAGCTCCCCAGAGGGTTAAGCCGCACGCCGCGCTTTGGGAATGCCGGATGAAATTCGAGCGGCTCGGGCCGCCCGGCTGCGCGGCAAGCGCCGATGACGGCGCTTCGGAGGCGTTTGCTCGATTTGGGATCAATGACAATGACCGCGTCGCCGCGCAGAATCGCTTGACTTACGAGATTCGTGAGCACGACGCCTTTGCCCGTCTGCGTTGTGCCGACGAGAAGCGTTCCTCCTCCTAAGCTCGAGAGCGGCCGAATAATGCCGGGCTCTTCTTCTTTCCGTCCGCGCTGCCAGGGCGGACAGACCGGCGACGGCCCGACACCGTGCAGGACGGGAATGCCGGGCGAAGCGTCTGGGAGTCCGGGATGCTGAGTAAACCAATGCCGCCAACTTTCCGGCAGAAGCATGCTTTTCCAGTCAATGCGCGTTAATTCATAAAACCGCTGCGCTTCAACCGGTGTCCAGCGAAAGCCGAGTCCAAACCATACCGACTGAACGGGCGCTTCGGCCGGCGCATGAAAGAGCGTCCCCGGATCTGCTCCTATCAGACGAATCGCGGCCGCCCTCGTCATGCCCGTCTGACGAATGGCCGACCGGGGCTCATCGGGCGAAGGCCAAGGCGCCTCGAAGCTCCTCATCACGAGCGCCAGATCAGCAAAGCTCATGAAGGCCGGCGCATGACCCGAGAGCCGCGAGCGTTCTTTCCAAATCCGCTTCGCCTCCGTGATCCGCTTGAGCGCCAGTCCGGCCGGAATGCCGCCTAATGCCAGTGCGGGGAAGCCCGAGAGCACTCCGCCGCTCCAAAGTCCCAAGGCAAAGGCCGAAGCGGTCGCGTGCCACAGAAGGGGACCGACTTCCCAAGCCGGCCGCCAGAGCGCCAAACAGTCTGCAGAAGCCTCTGACGCCGGCCTGAAAGACTTGGCAAGCGGCCGTCTTCTTTTCAGGAAATCCATAACATTAGTCATCGCTCACATTCCAATCCACACCGCCTCGACACCATGCGCCGTGAGGCGCCGGCGCGAGTCGCCCTTGATCCGCTCACTGCCGCCGGCAGAATGCCGGCGAATCAGCGTGAGTGCGGCGGGGTTCAAAAGAAGGCCGGCCTCCACTAAGCCGTTCTTGTCCGCGCGGTGCCAAATCCAAGGGGCAAGCCCCGCATTCGCACCGGTGCGGCGCACTAAAAGCGTCGAAGCGGAGAGGAACGCCCGCAGGCGTTCAAAGGAATCTTCTAAAGCCCTTTCCGGGAGAAACACGCCGGGGGGATTAAGCGTCGTGATTTCGGACGTGGGCACACCCGAGTCTTTCAGGCGTTCCAACGCAGCCGACACCGCTTCACCCGCCAAACCCGCCTCGGCGCCGAGCCCCAAGATCCACTCGCAGTCGTCGAGCTGCGGTATCGATGCCTGAGGCTCTTCAATCACTCGAAGTTTCGGCTGTGAGTGCTCTGAATAGAGAACATCGCCATATGCCTCCGTTCCGTCCGCAGACTCGAAGCAAAACGGCGGAGAACCTTCTGCGTGCTCGGTGTTTTTAGGTGGTTTTGCTGGCGCAGCTTCTGGCCGCGGTATAAAGCCGGCTGAAGTCGCCGCCATATTCATCCGACGGCCGTTATCCGGTCCCAGTGCCCGTGCGATGGGCTGAGCCGCTTTGGCCAGCCGAATTAAACGAGCGTCCAGAGCAGTCCAGAGTTCATTTGCGGAACGCGCGCTGTCAGCGCCGCTCCCCGACGTCTCGGTTTCATGGGGCTCTGAAAGTGCCTTCACCGCTCTCGCCCTATTCTGATGCTGCTCGGGTTTTAAGCGAGTCCGTGCAGCCGCCGTGAGAAAGGCGGCCTCGAGTTCACGCGAAGGCCTTAAAGGAAGGGCTGCCGGTTTGTTCGGAAGTGCTAGTTTTCGCGGTGTAATCGGCGCAGACGCTGAAAGTCCGAGAACCTCTGCAGCCGCAAAGAGCGCTGCCGTTCGCAGAGAGCGCTTTTCTCTTTCGTCTTCGTCTTGACCGTGAAGCGCCAAATACGGCGCGGCAGCGGGATAAATGTCGACCGCGGTCTCCGCTAAGAGACGCCCGCCGCGGGGCCATTCGAGCCACCAGCCGTCAGCCGCCCACCACAAGCGCGGTTTTCGATGTACTGGGTTTGAAGCTGATTCATCCGTTTTCGCCGCTGAATCATCTGTCGAATCCTCAAGTGACCCTCGTTTGCGTCGAGCGGCAAATCCTTTTTGGCCAGCCTCATCCGCCGCGGCATCGACGGGAAGCACCTCACCGTCAGCGACCTTTTGGGCGAAAGCTTTGGAGAAAAGCGTTCGGCCTTCGGCGGACGAAGCCAGGCGAAGAATCTCGCTCGGGAGCTTCGGCGCACCGCCAATGAGTCTTCGTCGGCGAGCATCTGTCAAAATGCGGGCGAGAAGCCGCCCTTCTTCACTGCCCGCCGGCAGTCCCAAAAGTTCGTCATCGAGCGCCGCTTCCCAGCGCCGGTCAAAATTCGTCTCGGTGACGCTGTTCCATTGTGTCTCTGAGGCCCTGGACCTCGAACTCGCTCTCCGGATGCGCGCAAGGATGCTCCACAACGCTCGCCTTTTCGTTTCGCCTTTTGGTTGTTTGCTGCTGATATCAAAGGGCCCCGCAGACGGCTCTTCGGCGCATCTTCCTCGCACGATTCGGCCGATTCGCACGCTTCGGAGCACGAATTCGGCCAAAAACTCCGTTTCAGGCACCCAGCTTTCCATCGGCTCCCAGCGGTCTGCTCGTCCTTCGCCGGCTTCTGCGGTGATCTCGGTTATCGGTTCCCAGGCGGCAGCCAGTGCGCCCAAAAAGACCGTCCTTCGGCGGGCCTGACGCAGCAGATCGATTTCGACAGGATTGAGTCCGGCCGGCTGCGGCAGAGCTGCTGCAGCAGCTGATGCGTTTCCCATCAATGCCAGTCCGCGGGCAAGGAGGCTTTGGCCGAACGCTTCATTTGCCCAAACCGCACAGTCGGCCGCAAAGGCCGTGAGCGCCGATGCGCCCCAGGCATTGAAGTCTGCCCGGCCGAGTGCCGCTTCAATGCGGGACAAGGCTTCCGGATGACGGCGCAAAGCAGTGAGCGGATTGGCCGGACGGCATCGCTGTACGGTTTCACCGAAAAGTCCGCCGGCACTCTGCCAACCTCCGGCTGACCCATAGGCCGCTGATGGATGCGGCATTAAGCCGGGCGTGAGGCGGGTGTGTTTCGTGCTGAACTGCGGAGTATGACTGGGCATCGTGACGGGAGTGATTTGGAGATAAAAAGGAGAAAAAGCCCGAAATTTTGGGCTTACATAAAAAAAAGCCCCGCCGAATGCCTCGTCATCGCTCCAAAGGACCGAAAACGGGAGGCATCCGAGCGGGGTGCGATGAAGCTAAATGTCAGAGATCGTCGCCCGAAAGCGCCGTCAGTCCTCATTAGGGATGGCGGCGCCGCCAGTCGCGAAGCACGTCTAAGAGCGCGAGCGGAATTTCCGCGGCGTTTCTCACTACACGTGTTTCCTTTTCGAAGAGCCGGCGGCCGGGTGCGGTCTGATGCAGATTCAAGAGCACCGCCGCCGTTTCAATGCCGGCGAGCTTTAAAGCTGCTTCCTCCGCCCGACAGTCGTCCGCGGCAAAAACCCCATCGGTAAAGAGGATGAGGAGTTTCGTCGGCTCAGGACGGTTTCCTAGTGAAAAAAGCGACCAGAGAAGCGTTTGAGTGATTGGCGTCGGTCCCCTGGAAGGGATCGAAGCGAGCACCCTGCGCGAGCCGCCGGGCGGCGTCTCCCACTCGGAAGCGAGCATCGGGCCTCGGCCGGCGGCGTCCGGAAAGACAGCCGTTCGGCAGTGAATGCCTGGCGTTCGCTTCAAAGCTTCCTCGAGCCGGGCTGCCGCCGTCCGCACGATCGCGCCGCCCTCGACCCCCACGGATCCCGAAAGATCGATGAGGATTTGCACGGCGGCGTCGCAGGTGGGCGCCCGGCCTTCCCGCAGGAAGATTCGGTCGTCGCCGCAGACAGCGCGCTCCAAGAGATCATCGTCCGCGTCCCAGCCCGAAGCTGCGCCGCTCATTGGCACCGGCACACGTCGGCGAAGCGCCTCGGCGTACTGCAATCCAAGATCTGATGTTTTGGGCCAAACCCTGGCGTAAGCACGCTGAGCCGTCTCGATTTCTGCGGACAAATACCCTTGAAGGATGTGTGAAGACGAACTGACGCCATCCATCGAGCCGGCATTCGCTAATGAGGCCTGTTCGCAGTCTCGCGCGAAGGCCTCGGCATAGCTCTCCTCGGCCGCCGTCGGATCAAATTCCTCTTCGGACTTTGCCGTGATGGCCGAGAGGAGCTCTTCGAGCCCCGCTTCAGCATCGCAGGACGATGCCTTCGGGTTAAGCGATGCCTCCCCTTCGGGCGAACTGCCGGACGCCGGGACCCACCCCGTCGGATCCAATAAACGCCTGAGGACGGCGTATTCCGCCGCCGGCGCAAGATCCTCTGCCGATGAACCGGACCCATCGTCCGCCACCGCACTCGAAGGCGCACAGCCGCTGTCGAAGAGTGAAAGCTGAAGCGACGCCGCTCCCATACGGGGAGAGAAGCGCGCTTCATCTTCCGCGCTTAAGAACGCCGACTCTGCTTCAGCGGTTTTCTTGGCCATCAGCATGCGGTCGCTGAGGAGCTCCACCAGATCCCGGGCTAAACCGAGGCTTTCAGCCGTATTGGCTAGCGGCAGTCTCCCCATCACGAAACGAAGCGCTTCATCGAGGAGACCTTTCCCGAGTTTTTCTCGGGCCAATTGATCGGCTCGGACGAGTATGCCCTCAGGGAGCTTGACGTTCAAAACCTTAGCCTCGAGGACGCCCAGCATCCAGCCGAAAAAGAGCTGCGGGAGCTTGGTGGTTCCGTTGACGGCAAATGCAGCCTTCCCTGACGTGCAGAGCACAACAAAGAGTGCTTCACGCCAAAAACGGTACCCGCGGCACTCCGCCATTCCCAATGCGTCCACGCGAATATCTTCAAAGAGGTTGAAGAATGCGCTTACTCTCGGGTCTGAGTACGCCTCTGAACCTGCCGCATCGAAGTTCGTATGAACCACGTGACAGCGCTCATGAACGCCATGACCAAAGAGATAGATGGGCGCAGCCGGATGGCTGAAGTCAATGGCCCCGAGCCAAATCGTTCGGCCGTCCGTCTGCGGACGCCCTTTGAACTTGACGGCAATGCCGTCTCGTCTGCAGAGCGCCGGCAGCGCGAGCATGGCCATGATTCGGGCGGTATCGGCCGCGGCCGGACCACCGGCGCCGAGTTCGGCGGCAGCATGTTCAAGGAGCGGTCTGGCCGCTCCCCAAAAACGTCTGCCCTTGAAAAGCTTTTCCGCTTTGGCGTTGACCTCGCGAAAGGTCTCCGCCAAACGGCGCTTTTCGGCGCCCTTGACTTTCGCGCGCATTCCGTCCAAACGATTGAGCTCGGCATAAAGCCGAACTTCTTCCGGCGTCGTCGGGTCGCCGAAGCGAGCTTCGGTGTAGCTGGGCGGCAGGAACCTTCGCTTTTGAGTGGCTGGCGCGTTTGGCTGAGCCAAAGGCCCGCACCCTCTCGCGGCGATGTGTTTGGATGGACGGTCTTCGTCGAGCTGCAAAGCGAACTGAACGGTAGCCGTTGTCATCATGATGGATCTCCAATAAAGATGCAGTCTGCACTTTCGATTGCCGGGCAATCGATATTCGAGCCTTTCTGAACCCAAGAAATGCCTCGAAACCAGCGGTCAGGGGCATTCATCAGCTTTAAAAAGGCCAAATACGGTGCGCAGGCAAAGGGCTTCACGAAAGTGCGGGAGTCTCAGTGCAGGCCTTCGGTCTCGAGGACCGAGGGTTTCTCCGCACGGAGGCCGAAGACTCCGCGCGCATCTGCCGCAGTTCCGTGATTCGCTCGCCGAAGATCGTTTTGAGATACGTGACGAGCGCATCGCGCACCGGGCGGTCGAGCGCGTTGCCGACAGCGGTGTCTGCGGCAGCGGCAATGGGATCGGCCGAGACCGGCAAATCCCCAGCCGCATAACGCAGCGTGAGTTCCGCGAATCGGCGGGCAGCGCGAATAGAGAGCGCAAAGGAGCGGTTCTCAAACCCCAGAGGGGATTCCGCTGCCTTGCACCGAGAGCCGGCTGCCGCACGCGCCGCGAGCGCACAGATTTCTTCGGCTGCGGCCTCACCCGCACGCTCGACGAGATTCCCTTCGAGCGACGCCAGGAGCACACGCGCTTCGTCGGCCTCATGGAGTCCTTCGCATCGCAGGTGCCACATACGGTCAATGACCGATCGGTCTTGGATCTGCCGGCCGAAATAGCCCGCTGCGAGTTCCGTCGAATGCCCGCGGGTATTGTCGGTAAAGACAATGCGCGCGAGCGGATGGCGGTCTATCACCTCGCCCGTCTGATCAATTTCGAGGGGAAGCCCTTCCAAAAGATCATTGGCGGAGACCCAGACTTCCGGGGGCGCCGCTGAGAACTCATTGATGAGGAGTACCCAGCCGTTGCGCCATGCGAGCGCTGCCGGGCCGTAAAAACTACGGCCGGCATCTGCATCACTGCGCAAAATGCGAGCACCGAGGCTGTTTTGCCGGAACCGGCGGGTCCGGTGATGAGGAGCGGTTCAGCTCCGCCCCAGTTCCACCAGCCGGCGATGCCGTCATACGCCTCGGGCGCAAAATGCCATCCGCGCGGGAGTTCCGGCACGCGCAGCGCACCTTCTCTCGTGAGATCGTCTCTGACATAACCCCTGGCAGCGGGATGCGCCTCATCGCTGAGGTGCAGCCCAAAACGGCTGGCCGGGACAGCTGCGATTTCCTGCTTCATTGATTTTCTCCAAAAAGAAAAACCCCAGAGCGCGTACGCGCCTGAGGCGAGCTTCGAAACCGAACCTGTCCTGCGAGGGCGAACGCCCTCAGGGGTTCAAGTTTTATTGATGTGCACGGATATTGACCGGAGTCTTGAAGGCCGTGCGTCCTTCAGCTGTAAGCGTTTTCAATATTGCAGGAGTTGCGCGGATTTTGCAAGTGCGGCAGCAGAGCTTCGTGAATCGCTGAGACCGGCAGGCTTTTAAACGGCCTGCCGGTTATTGAAGCCGCTCAGTCTGCTTTGGGGAATTCGAGCTTCGCGCCGTCGCGCCAGATGCCCGTCACCCGAAGTTCAGCGAGCTTAGAGGGCGCCGTCATGAAGGGATTCCCTGAAAGCCGAATGAAGTTTGCCCGGGCTCCCGGTTCAATAACGCCGATTTGGCCGTTTTCGGGCATGACAAGTGCGGCGCGGCCGGTGTAAAGCGCGAGAGCCGTGCCTACAGACACTGCCTCATCAGGCCCAAAAACGCCGTCGTCGGCGTCGCGGCGCGTGACTGCGGCCGCGAGAGAAACAAAGACGCTGTCGGGATCCGCCCAGGTCGTGCACGGCGCGTCGGACGACAAAGCAAAGGCATCCAATCTTTGGGCGATGCTCTTTACCGGATAAGCCGCGTTGAAGTCGGCGTCGGAAAGCGATGCACGGTAGCTGCGCCATTCGGCAAACGGAAAGATGATCTGCGTGGTGAAAGCGGGCTTCAAGCGCATCTGATCAATGCGCTCGAGCTGATCGGGCCGCAGCAGACTCGCGTGCTCGAGGCGAACGCTCGGAACATCCGCGAGCCACGGATCGACATCCGAAAGCCAGTCGAGCACGGCATCGATTGAACGGTCTCCCATGATGTGAATCGAGAGCTGCACGCCGTTTCGGCGCGCATAAGAGAGTGCGGCGAGGAATACGGGTTCTTCGAGCGTCATCATCCCGCAGGGATAGTCGAGCTTTTCGCCCTCAGCGGTTTTGTAGCGGTTCCGTACGGCCGCTGTTTTGCCCGAAATTGAACCGTCGGCAAAGAGCTTGACGCCCGCATAGCGAACCGGGCCCCGCAGTTCATCGGCACGAAAGTCCGGCATGCCCGACGAGTCTTCGCCGCCCTGCCACACGGCATAGAGGTTGAAGTCCACAGGCAGACCGCGGCGGCAGGCCTCGCGGTAAAGCGTCAGGGGCTCCGGGTCACTCCCGCGCATGACCATCATGTTGGTCGTGGTGAGAATGCCGTGCGTCAAGTAATGGTCTTTGAGCTTTAAGAGGGATTCAACGGCGCTTTCGAACGTTTTGGCCTGTTTAGCGTGCGCCTCAAGGAAGCGTACGGCACCGAGCTCAATCAATCGGCCGTCAGGCTCCCCGTTTGCATCGCGGCCGAACGCGCCGCCCTCCGGATCCGGCGTGTTTCGGTCAATGCCGGCCATCTCGAGGGCCTTGGAATTCACGACCGCGGAGTGATAGTCGGAGCGCCGGATGAAGACCGGCCGGTCAGCTGAAACCTGATCAAGGTCATCTTTGAGCGGTGTGCGGCCCTCAGCGAGGAGACTTTCGTCATACCCCCAGCCTTCGATCCATCCCTCCGGATGCTTCGCAGCCATTTTGCGCAGAGCGCTCTGGAGTTCCGGTATCGAACGGACTGTCGGCGGCGTACAGGCGGCCGCTCCCATTGTCATGGCCAGACCATCGGGATGCGCATGTGCATCAATGAAGGCCGGCATGACAAAAGCGCCGCGCATATCGATCGTGACGATTTCAGTGCCGTCAGGCGCCGGTGAGTCGTCGGCAATAAAAATACCGTCTTCAACCGTGAATTCCGTGAGAAACGGTTCACCGGTACGACCCGGAAAGGCACAAAGGTTCTTGTAGTGAATTCGCGACATGACTGATGGTCTGGGGAAAAGCTTCCCTGCCCGCTTTATGAATGTTGGCGGCGAACGCACAGAGGCGTCCGCTATGATGACGCAGATTCTACTCAGCCCAATCTTTCGTGCATCCGACTTCACCGTCAACGTGAAAAACTCTTTGCCGCGATTCAACCTGCATCAGAAGATTTCTCTACTGTGGAAATGCGTAATTCGATCTGAAGAAATCGATTCGCATTGGAGAGCCTTGTGAGTGCCCGCGATCCTGCTGCTGACCGGACTGCATGAATTAAAAGAAACACTGAACATACATTTCAGCGGCTGCCGGCAGTTTGAAGCCATAAGCCGGCCGCTGCAGTCTGGAGAACCTCGATGAATCATCCTGCCATTGCACGCCGCAGTCTGCTCACAGCTGCCGGATGCGCATTGCTGCGGCCTGCAGCAGCCTCGTCGGGGCATGAACGTCTGCAGAACAAAACTTATGCGGCCGACATCATCGTCATCGGTTTTGGCGCAGCCGGCGCATCAGCTGCCATTGAGGCCGCACGAGCTGGATCGAGTGTTCTAATTCTCGAAAAATCTCCCCAGAAGTCTCACTGTTCCTCTACCCGAATGTCCTCGGGCATTTACCTTTGTCCCGACCGAGGCATCAGCGAAGAAGTCCTTGCTCAATATATAGCGTCAACCTACCTGCCCGACGGAGGCGTTTCCTACCGGGAAGGAAAGATGGATCCGGATTTGACTGCGCTTGCTCGAATTTGGGCCAAGCTGGGGCCGCAAACTTATGAATGGCTCCACAGCTTGGATCCGGACTTTCGGCAGGCGACTTCGGCGCTTTTCACAACCCCGCGGTTTATGCGCCTTTGGGAGGGCTACCGCCCTCACCTTCAAGGGCTCATCGCGACTTACGGCAGATGGAAAGGTTTTCAGCACAGCACGTTCGGCTCCCCCAAATTGGAAACCAGCGGCGGGGAAGCGCTCTATGCCTGTTTGAATGAAGGCATCCGGTCCGCGTCAGGCATTTCGATTCGCTATGCCTTTCAGGCAACGGAGCTGATTGCCGACGGCGATGCCGTCATCGGCGTGCGTGCAGTTTCAGAGAACACCGAACATCAGTTTCTGGCTCGGCAAGCCGTTATCCTCACGTGCGGCGGCTTTGCTTTTAACCGCACAATGCGCGCTTCGCTTCTCCCAGCAAGCGGAAATCAATTTTGGGCAGCTTCGAGCGCCCCGGAAAATACGGGCGACGGCATCGGTATGGGACTTCGAGCCGGTGCAGCACTCATTGCGTCCTGCAGTTACTTTGATCGATTCTGTGCGCTCCTGCCTCAAACGTACAACGGCATCCGTCTGGGCGTACCGCTCAGCTGTATCGGAAGTCCTCACTCCATCCTCGTCGATAATTTTGGAAGACGCTTCACCAGCGAATCGGAGCTTCGCGATCAGGAGCAGCACTACGGGTTCTATCAGGAAATGCTGCAATTCGATCCAGCAACGCTCTCATTCCCGCGCGCTCCGGTCTGGCTGATTTTTGATCACGCTCTGATGCTAAACGGCCGGCTTGCCACACTCGGCGAAGGTTCGACCGTCAGCGGCCTGACGACCTGGTCAGAAGACAATCTGGAGGCCGTACGCAAGGGATGGATTTTGACGGGCGAAACCATAACGGAACTGGCCCAAAGCATTGCCCGGCATCCCGACAATGCATCCAGGCTTTCAGCTGAGCTGCTCCAAAAAAGCATCTCTCACTTCAACCGCGCCGCTCAATCGGGATTTGATGAACAGTTCGACCGTGATCCCAGTACTTTGGAACCCATTGCTCAGGCACCGTTTTACGCGATGCCTGTATCCATTGATGTGCCTCATATGGGGGCGGGCCTAAAAACGGACCGCAACAAGCAGGTTCTGCGCTGGGACAATACCCCGATTGAGGGGCTCTACGCCGCGGGAGAAACTGCGCCGGTCAGTCAATTCGTTCATGACCGCGGCGGCCATCTTTCTGAATGTTTGGTATTTGGGCGTCACGTCGGCCGCATTGCCGCCGCGCTGCCAAAGCGAGGCCGGCAATGAGAATCCGCAGCCTGAAGCACAAGCAGCTGATTGCTTTGGTGCTTATCGCCCTGACGCCGCTCTTCGCACTCACTGCCTCGATGTGGATGCAAGCCCAAAACAGCAAGGAACAAGCCGTTCAGACTTATCAAGGATATGCCGATACCATTGCCATCGCTCTTGAAAAGGAATTGGATCGTCAGAAAGAACGGCTTGAAGAAGCTGCCGTTGCCGCAGGCCTGCTCTTTAGCTCCCCTGATAACGCTGACATCAGGGCTTTTGAGCAAATTCTTTATATTACGTCTGGCCGATACAGCTCCAGCATCGCAGTGAACGTCAGCGGCCAATTGCTCGCCTATTCTTCTGCGATCACGCCGGATCAGGCCGAAAGCATCATCACGAATCCGTCCGAACATTGGTTTTTCCGGCAAACGATCCGGAGCGGCCGGACAACTTTAGGGGAAGCGAACGATTCGAATTCAGGTGCTTATGTCTTCATTGGAACGCCCGTTTTCAGCCGCAGCATTTATCCGCGAATTGATGCGGTTTTGATTGCTAAAGTCGACTTGCAGAAACTGCTGGAGACTGCAGCCGATGCTTATATGCCGGCGAATGCTTCCATTACGCTCGAAAGCAGCCGCAGCGAGCTCGCTTCGCTGGGACGCAAGCCCCACGCGAATGCCATTGCACTATCTGCAGCAATGACAAATTTCCCATGGAAAATTGAAATAACGGCTGAACAAGCCGATATTTTGACTCGCCCGAATTTAATCTCACTCTTGGGCACGCTCGTTGTCATTTTCGTCTCAGCGATATCCTTTCTTTTCGGCCGTGCCTACATCAAGACGCTGAAGACTTTTTTTGACGAACTCTCTGCATCCATCGGCATATTAAGTCAAGGGAAGCCGCTCCCTGCAGCTGTCGGCAATCTCGAACGCGTGTCCGAAGCGAAAGGCCTGCTCACACAGTTCCGAGAAATGGCAGACCATGTCGTTAAAAGTGATCTTGCCCTGCGTGAAGCCAATGCGCACCTAGAGCGTCGGGTTAAACAGCGCACAGCAGATTTAGAGCGGCGCAATCGGGAACTCTCTGCCATCAATCTTCTGCTTTCCCCTATAGCGCAAAGCCCAAAAGACAATGACGCCCGAGTATTTTCTATGGCTTTAGAACGATTTAGGCAGGCCTGGGATTTAGATCAAATTGTTATTGCGGATGGTGAGCATCATTGTTCGAATCGCGAAGTGAGACAAAACTATCAAACGGTTACTCCGCTTAAAGACGAAAAAGTGCTTGCGGTCCGGTCCTCATATCCAATGAACCCTGAGCTACAAGAAGCCCTTGAGCGGTTTGCTCGATTCATTGACATTGTGCTCGACAATAAGCGCCTCTATATTGACATCAGTAAGCAGCACGCTGCATTGACCGCAGCGCTGGGGGGCATGGCGGAAGGATTCGTTCTATTCGATAAAGACGCCAACGTCATTTTTTCCAATGAGAAATTCCGCAGATTTACTTCTGATTCACTGCAGCTCAATCTTGACAAGTCATCGCACGAAATCTTTGATTTCTTGAATCATTTAAGTCCTTCGTCAGCAGCGTGTGAAAGCCCGTCTTCAGCTCAGAATGACGTCTTGGAGCTGGTAGACAAAGACGCTAAACGCAGACATTTCCATCTCTCACGATTGACAGTTCATCTTTGCGGCTATGACCATCATGTGTTCGACGGACTGGCGGTCCTTGTCCGCGATATCACCAATGAATATGAGGTCAGCCGACTCAAGGATGATGTCATCGGACTTGTTGCGCATGAGCTGAATAATCCCGTAGCCACTATCCGCATCGGTTTGGAAACGCTCATTAAACGCAGCAGTCAGCTGAGTCCTGCGCTTCGTCTCCAGATCACAGAAAATATGGCCAGTGATGCCCTTCGGCTGCAAAATTTAATCACGGAATGGCTAAATATTTCTAGATTAAACAGCGGCGTTTTATCCTGCAAAATGGAAAGATTGGATGTTGTTGGATTAATTTCGCAGCAAATAGATGAATGGGAAAAACAAACTGAGATGACCGTTCAGCGGCTTTATAAGTTCTCCCCGCTTTATACGATGGGCGATGCCGCCCGTCTTCGTCAAGTGTTAAGAAACCTATTGGATAACGCATTGAAGTATAACAATAAAACACGTCCCAAAATTTCAGTATCTGTCAAAACGATGAATGCAGATATTATTGTGGACGTTCAAGACAACGGCATGGGTATCGCAGCGGAAGATCTGGGAAAAATATTTGAGCGGTTTTATCGAAGTGAACGAGCTCAGCAGCAAACTCAGCAAGGATCCGGGCTCGGTTTAGCCATCTGTCGTGCGATCGTGGAAAGATTTGGCGGAACACTGACGATAAAAGATACAGCTCTTGATATTGGATCCACCTTCAGAGTAACTCTGCCGCTTCTTTCAGAAAATTAATAAATTGAATGAGATAGTCATGAATAAGCGCATACTTTTGGTCGATGATGAACGAAACCTCAATCAATTGATTGCAACCAATCTCAAATTTGAGGGTTATGAGACTGAATCGGCATATTCGGGCATTGAGGCTATCGATAAATTAGGCCGGTTTTCGCCCGACTTGGTGGTATTGGACGTGATGATGCCTGGCATGGACGGGTTCGAAGTGCTCGAACATCTGCGGCATGCCTCTTCGATACCCGTCATTCTGCTGACGGCCAAAAATCGTGTGGACGACCGCATCCGCGGCCTGTCGCTTGGTGCCGACGATTATTTGGGCAAACCCTTTGCGATTGACGAACTGACCGCGCGCATCGAAGCTGTCCTGCGCCGCAGCAGGCCCAGTCCGCCCGCATCCAAAGAACCGGAAGAAACACTTGCCTTCGCTTCGCTGAAATGCAACTTGGCTCAGCATTCGGCAAGTGCCAACGGTATTGAGCTGCCGCTGCAAAATCTGGAGTACCAACTGCTCATTTGCCTCGTGAAAGCGGGAGAACGGGTGCTTTCCTACAATTATCTTCTTTCGTCGCTTTGGGAGAATGAACGAGGCGATATAGCTACGCTTCGGGTTACAGTTGGCAAACTCCGCGGAAAAATTAAGCAGGCTTTAGGTTACGATCCCATCCTTACCGTTCACGGTATTGGATATCGGCTGCATACTCCAGCCAACAACCATCCAGACTTTAAAAATAAAAGTCTCTAGAATTTCTGCTTTTTAAGTTTAATAAATTCAACCTTGTAAAGTATTTATTTTATATATACCAATTCAAGCATAATTCTGTTCATTTCTCCGCCAGCTGAATCAAAGAGTGACCCTCACCTTAACTGATTAATATCAAAAATTATTACTTCAGTTTATATTCTGTTTATCATTAAATTAACATAATTTAGAATCAATTTATTTCCTGCTTCTATAGTTTTAAAAAAGAGCAAAACTTACCACGTTGCTCATTTTCCCTGACCCAACCTATTAGAGAAAGCAGGAGACTATCTTGAAGCAGATATTCGCAGCTTGTGCTGCCGTCGTATTGGTCATGGGCGTCACCGCTCCGATCCATGCCGGCACACCGTTTTCACTCAAACACAAGGGGGTTGACTGCGCGGCCTGCCACAAAACGCAGACCCCCGCGCAGCCGGCCGCTCAGGACGCCTGCATCGGCTGTCACGGTCAATACAAAGGCAAGGCAGTACCCAATGCCGACTACAACCCGGACCGCAACCCCCGCCGTCCGGTCGTTGAGGTCAATCCGCATGACTCTCACCTGGGCAATGTCCGCTGCACGCTCTGCCACAAAGAACATCAAGCCAGTCCTAAAACGGCGTGCTATGAATGCCACCAAAACTTCATTTTGAATGCGAAATAACGAGGAATACGAGAATGAAGACTTTTAAAATTGCGGCTCTCTGCCTTTCGATGGCCGCGGCAGCATTCACCGTACAGGCCAAAGAAATCAAATACGAAGCTGACGTTGCAATCGTCGGCGGCGGCCCTGCCGGTATGGTAGCGGCGGCCTATGCAGCCGAAAACGGTCTAAAGCCGATACTCGTTGAAAAGCTTCCCGGTGTCGGCGGCAACCTCATGATGCTTGAAATTACCTTTGGCCAGAGGACAAAATTCACGGATCAGGATCAGGTTTATTACCCGTCCGATGAACTGATTGCAGATTTCTTGGCATACAGCCATTACATGGTGAACCCCATTATGGTCCGGCGTTTTATTGAACGTTCCGGCGAAAATATCAAATGGCTCACCAACCGCGGCGTAGAGATTGTTGGCAACACGGCCACGGAACTGAACGGCCGGCGCGTCGGACATATCTATAAAAACGTTTTCCCGCACCGCAATTTCATCGAAGCCATGCGGAAAATCATCTTGGACAATGGCGGACAAATCATTGTTGAAACCCGGGCCGACAAGCTCATTCAAAATGCCGACGGCCGAGTCGTCGGCCTCCATGCCAAGAACTATTTGAATGATGATGTGATCGTTCATGCCAAGGGCGGCGTCATTCTCGCCGCTGGCGGATACGGCGCAAATCCTAAACTTTTGAAGCTCCTCAACCCTGACATGCCGGCAGACACGCCTATTACCGGCCGCAAGAACAGCACGGGCGACGGGATTCAGATGGGCATCGACATCGGCGCTAAGACTGCCGGCGGCGAGGCCTTTATCTCTGAAGGCGCACTGCCTTATAAGGTTGACTATCGTGAGGTTATCAACCAAAAGACCTGGATCGCAGCTAATGTTTTGAACAAAGGTCCGAGTCTGCAGCTTAATAAGAACGGCCGGCGCTTCTTCAATGAAGGCCTTAGCGGCGACTTCTCAGTGAGCGGCAATGCTTTGCGCATCAACGGAAATTATCTTTACACGCTCGTCGATGATGACGAAAAGCGCGATTTGGAGACCGGTTCCGGCGCAGTGTTCGGCTACTTTGGTCATGCCCTTCCCGGCGATAAGATGACGGGCCTCAGCAATCTTTTTTCCGGCAAGGGGCGAATGGCTGAAGTTGCCTTTGTCGGCAGCACCATTGAAGAAGTTGCCAAGAAAGCCGGTCTGGATCCCAAGACCGTCCGTGCTACGGTCGATCGCTACAACAAATTCTGCGATGAAGGCGTCGACTCCGATTTCAACAAAGATCGCCGTTATCTTCGACCTGTCCGCAAAGGTCCTTTCTACATCGTCAAGGGACAGCACACGATTTGTGATACCGCCGGCGGCTTGCTGGTCAACGAAGATGCTCAGGTTATCGGTAAAAACGGAGATCCGATTCCTGGTCTTTATGCTTCCGGTGCGATGGCAGGCGGCAAATACGGACCTTCGTATGTGTACAACGTCGCAACCGGTTACGCCTCAGCCAGCGCAATGATGGGCGGTACGTTTGCTGTCCAAGACATCGCTAAAAAATCTTTCAATCGAAAAATTGTATATACCGCTGATCTGCCAAGCAAAAAATAAAGAAAGCCATCGATAAACTGAAATGGTGAAAGCTTTTGAACGCCTTCCGCATTAGAGCGCGGCTTGACCGTCTCAGGAGCTTTCCCTTGAGAGACTAACCGTACAGACTATTTTTGTCTTCAGCAGCTAAAGTGTTCGACATAACACTTGAATGTCGAAGACAGACGCAATTGTTTAGACGGAATTCGTCGCAATATCGGCTTGTATCAAATATGATACAAACACTGAGAGATCAGTAACGGCCTCTTCTTGCCTGCGGCGCTAACAGTTTACATTTACACTCAAAATTCTTTGGAATGATAGTGCAAAGAAATGTATGACAGATTTTGTATACGCAGAAGGAACAGGACATAATTACGGCCTGATCCGGGCGGTGGGTTAACCGCAAGGTGACCCAATCGGGGCTGCCCGGGTCAGACCGCCCCTCATTTGTTTGTCCGACGTCAATTCTCCGCTAGTCCGCCAGCATGCGTCTGTGCCGGACTTTTTTTGTTTTGCACAGTACCTCGCTCAATGCCTGTGAACATGCGCCGGAATGATGTTGATGCTCCCGTGCCGAATACCAGGTTCGGCAATCAGTTTGTCTGCAAAAGCCCGAACTTCTGCCACGGTGCCCTTAAGAAAAACCGCCTCCATGCAGTCCTCATGCCCGAGGTGTGCATGCATCTGGCTGATGACCAGATCGCCGTGTTCATGCTGCTCTTGAGTCAGACGCATGGAGAGCTGTCTTTCGTGATGATTGTAGACGTAACTCACTACGGCCACGCAGGTCGCGCCGGAAGGCGGATCTGACAAGGTTTGAGAGGCTTCCGCAGCGCGAATTAAATCGCGAAAAGCTTCCGAACGATTTTCATAACCGCGTTCAGCGATCAGCTGATCAAATTTAGCCGCCTGATCTTCGTCAAGCGAAATGGTGATGCGCTGCTTCATCGTTTGCCAAGCTCCTTTCAATACCTTGTCTGTCCTGTCATGGCCTGCCTTTCGGGCGATTTCAGTCTACACATTTTATCCGCAGCGGATATGGTCGACAAATTACTGCATTTTCACCATCAAAAACGGTCATTTCACTGCATTACTTCATCAACTAGTCCTCTCCGCTTAGTCCTCTGCGGCAACGGACAAATTCTCCTCAGTTTCTGAGTATTTAAATCATCCGATTCACGCACGAGTTTCAGACTCAACCCTATATTTCCCTCAACCCGCAGCGTTTTCTGCCTGCCAGGTCTGCGGTTCGGTTACATAACTTCATCGCTATATTCCTCTAGGAGCATCTTGAAATGACCAAGAACTTCTTTGTGCGCACGGCTGCTGCCGGCATTGCCGCACTTGTTCTCTGCGGATCCGCCGTCGCCGACACCTGGCGCGTCGCAACGGAAGGCACCTTCCCGCCGTTTGAGTTCTACAACTCCACCACTGGTGAGATTCAGGGTTTCGAGGTCGATCTTGTCCGTGAAATGGCTAAGGTCATGAATAAAGACCTGAAGCTCGAAACAATGGGGTTCGATGCCATCATTCCGGCTATTCTCTCGGGAACGATCGACACCGGCGCTGCCGGCTTTTCCATCACGCCGGAACGTGCCAAGCGTGTTCTCTTCACCATTCCGTTTTACAAATCCGGACTGACGATTGTCGTGCCCAAAGGCAACCCCAAGAACATTCAGTCCTTTGACGACCTCAAGGGGAAGAAGATCTCCGTTCAGCTCGGCACGACTTCAATGTCCTTCGCTAAGAAAATTCAGGACGCCGAAGTCACAACTTTCAACGGTGCTGGGGATGCACTTCTCAACATGATCGCCGGCAATGCCGACGCGGTGATTAACGATAAACCCGTCACCGACTACATCATGACGCAGAATAAGCAGATCGCTGAAAGCTGCCTGCACTTGAAGCCTATTGCTACCGCTGACCTTTTCGCCATGGTCACCTCCAAGCAGAACACCAAGCTCAAGGCCGAGATGGATAAGGCTTTGAAGCAGCTTAAGGCTGACGGCACCTTCAATAAGCTCCATGAAAAGTGGTTCGGCGTCCCGGCCGATCCAGAACTCCCTTAATTTAACATCCAAACTTCTGAATCTCTTCAGAAGCGGATTAAAAACGGACAGCCTCCTAAAGCTGTCCGTTTTTTGTCTTAATACTTTCCGCCTGCCGCAGGAAAAAATATTAAAGCTCAACAGTCTTCAATCGTCGACCAATGCCTTCTGCCAGTCGACATAACTGCGTCTTTTTTCCCTGAAAATCAATATATAAGGCATACCGCCCAGGTTTTCTTAGAGTACCTCAAAACTTTGTGCAATTAATCCCATTCATCTGTTTAAAGATCGCTATAGTCAAATCACGGATGAAGAAAGCGCCGCTTTAATGCCGCTGCCCTGAAGGGCTTAAAGCAGATCTTTCATCCAATGCAACTCAAACAAAAGGAACCCAAAATGAATTTCAAATCCTTGTCGCTTCTTGCCGCCGCCGGCCTCTGCACTCTCTCACTGTGCGGTTCCGTCTCCGCTGCGGAGCTGCGAGTTGCGACCAATCCGACCTTCCCCCCGTTTGAGTTCCAGGATTCCAACACCGGCACCATTCAAGGCTTCGAAATGGATCTTGTCGCTGAAATTGCCAAGAAACTCGGCGATACGGTGAAAATTGACAAGATTACCTTTGACGGCATCATCCCGGCCATTCTCTCGGGTTCTGTTGATCTCGGCGCATCGGGCTTTTCCGTGACGCCCGAGCGCGGCAAGCGGGTGCTCTTCTCGCTCCCCTTCTATAAATCCGGCCTCACCATTCTGGTGCCGAAAGCCAACAAAGCCGGCATTACAGACTTCGAAAGCCTCAAGGGCAAGCGCATTTCTGTTCAGATCGGGACAACTTCAATGCAGTTTGCAAAGAAGATTCCCGGCGCTGAAATCACCACCTTCGATCATGTGGGCGACGCCGTTCTCAACATGATGGCGGGAAACGCCGATGCGGTGATCAATGACAAGCCCGTCACCGACTACATGCTCCACACCAATAAGTCCATCGCTGAGGGCACGACGCATCTCGCGCCAATCGCTACCGCTGACTACTTCGCCATGGTCGTTGCGAAGAACAACACGAAGCTCCAGCAGGATATCAATGCCGCTCTGAAGCAGCTGAAGGCCGAAGGGACCTTCGACAAGCTCCATGAAAAGTGGTTCGGCATCCCGGCTGACCCGGAACTGCTCAAGTAAACCATTCTCTTGAAGCTTCAAATGAGAGGCTCTATTCGTTCGTCAGGCGAATGGAGCCTCTGTTATTTTGAGCCTGAAGCCCATTTCCCGCCGTACGCGCAATCCCATTGCGCTGCCCGAGGCGTCAACGACATTGTCACCAAGTCCAGCGAAGCTCAGCTGAGGCCGCACCAGCCGAATGCGCGCTCCCCATCGTTTCGCCGTCGAGCCGCAGCGCGGCAGAAAAACCGCTCTTTCGGAGGAGCTCGAGCGAAACACTGCCGGCCAGACGATTGCGTTCCGGCCAATCAATGGAACGAGCGGTTTCACCCGCTGCGCCGGCTAAGCCAAAGGAAATATTGCCGGCGCGCTCAGTAAGCTCCCTCGTCCATTCGAGGCTGACGCTCCAATTCCAGGCATAGTCCGAAAACTGCGAGGGAGCCGGCACATTCACGGTCAGCCCCGCGCCGGCAGCTGCCGAATGCAGGGAGGAGCGGCGAATAGTAAGTGCTCCCGTCCCGGACTCCGTCAGGGTCGGCGTGCGAAGCACCGCACCGGTCAGAAGAACGTGCGGGAAAAACTCGATGACTGATTCGCCAATAGTGCCCATCCACCCCGAGCGCAGGGCCCCGGAGAGCGCATAAACCGTTTCATCGGTCTCAATTCTGCTGATGCTTTGCGCCAATTCCGCCGTGCGGCTGCGCTCGGCCGAGTAGATGCCGCCGCGAAGCTGACCTTCAAACCGCAGCCCAGAAGCTAAAGTGCATCCGAGCTTTCCGCCCAGCCAAATGCCCTCCCCGCGGCTCGCGCCGTGCTCTTTGCGGGCAGACGTTTCCATATGTCCTATTGCGGCATAGACCGCAGTCTGCGTCTCGCCCCATAGAAAATCGACGCCTAAGACGGCTCCAGTCACATTTGTTCCCGCTCCCCCGTCCGAAAAATGCGCTGCGAGCGGCACCGCCCACACCTGATGCTCTCCTTCCTGTGCGGCGGCGTGATGAGCAAAGAGCTGACGATTTAATAAGCGCTCCCAAGAAAAAAGCGCCCGCAGTGAATCATCGCGGGAAAAATTGCCGAGATTGCCCAGTGCCCGCACGATGTCAGAGCCGTCCGACGCCGAAAAATCGAGGTCGCCATAGAGTGCATGAAGCACTTCCGGGGCCTGCGAAGCCGCCTGATCCAGCTGTTTGGCTAAGCCCCATTGCCAGGAAGGCGCTGATGAAGTCAAAAATTTTGAATATGCGTTCTTTTGATGCGAAGCTTTGAGCACACCCGCCGAATAGGTGAAATCAACTGCAGGCGAAAAGTCCTTTGCTGTCATGAGATCCAGATCCCACTCGGCCTTTTCGGGCAGGGATGCCGATGCATCAGTATTTGCTCCGGAGGTGCTCACTGCGCCGTGAGGATTGGGATCTTTTGCCAGCTCTCCTTCAAACCAGCCGCCGCCCGGAACCACTGCCAGAGAAGCACCGTCTTTCACCTCTGTCGTACCCGACACCGAGAGCGGCATAAGTTCGCCCGAAGGCCGCATCCCCAAAACGAGCTTTCCTGACTGAACGTAATCCCCCAAAATCACGATAGAACCGGATGAAGGCGTTGAAACCAAGGTTCCGGCATTAACGAGGGCCCCGGCCTGGAAGTTCGGGATTTCTGCATTACCCGTGATGAGTGTTCCGCCCACATCGGCCACTCGAGCGTTCAGGCCGGTGAAATCAAAAACTGCTGAACCGGAAAGCTTGGCCCCTCTGTTCACCGTCATGCCGACTACTTGATTAATGGTGTTTTGCAGACGAAGATCCGTTCCATTGGCAGCCTGCATGCGGATCGACCAGGGTCCAATGACATTGCCGGCATAAACAAAAGGCTTCAAGTCAGATGCCTGTGCCGCAGCGCCGTCTTCCGTCCCGCCGAAGATGAGATTGGTCGTGACATCCGTTCCCAATGGGACGAAAGCTGCGGCACGGTTAACCAAGTCAGCAAGAATAACGCTGCAGTAGCCATCAAAAAAATCTTCAGCCGTTCCCACTGCGGACCACGAAGAGACAATATCGCCTTCAATATGGGCTCCGTCGGCAAGGCGAATCTGCGCCACATGAGCCGTCGGTCCAATACGAATAGCGGCATCAGAACCCTGCAGCGTTCCGGCAATAACGGCAGACTTAATCAAAGAGCCTTGCAGGACCTGCGGGAAATTCAATTCCTCCGGATGGAAGGTCAACCACCCGTACTCCGTCGCCGCACCGGCTGTCCAGGATCCTCGAACCTGATTCTCATCACCGAGAATGCTGCCGCCAAAATCAAACACCAGGGCAGAGCCGCCGCTGCCGAGTGCCTGGACCTTTCCCTCTAATAAAAGCGTATGGCTGCGGCCATAAGTAAAGGCCATGCCGATGCCGCCCGTGCCGTTGGCTGAAATAAGAACATTCTCATTCACAGAGAGCTGATTAGCCGATCCGTCCACGCGTACGCCGATGGAGCCTGCCCCATCAGCAAGCTGGTCAGCTGCCACCGTTACCTCATTGCGGCTGCCGTAGACATGGACGCCGACTGCATTCGTCTGCTGCGAGGGCTGATCTTTAATCCACTCTTCTCTGTCGTTGCGAGCCCAAAAGGGCTGTCCGACCGTATATTCGGCGCCCGAGGCATAGATGGAGGTGCCGAAAAAGCGCTTGCGGTCCAAGTGGTAGCCTAGATCCTGCAGCATGGCGAGCTCGGCTTCCATGAACGTTCCCCAATTTCGCCATGACTGATGCGAGAGCAAACCGTTTTGAAGTTCTAAGTGGCTGAAGTCGAGGTTGCCCATCTCGGCGCCTAAGACCGGAATCGCTCCAGTCACAGAGATGGCCTTTTGAACGGCCTCTTCGCTGTCCGTCACCTCGTCGGGAAAATACATTACGGTTTCCTCACCAATGACTTCCCTGACGTTTTTTCCCTGAAAACCGATCCCGGAATATCCTAAATACCAGCGCACTTTGTTTAAGTCGGTCTGAAGGTTCTCCGGCATGCTGTCCCAGGAAATCAGCTTGCTCAAAGAGGATCCCGCTTTAATCGGTTCTCCATTGAAGGTGAGTTCCTCTGTGAACGCGGTATGACACCAGCCGTTCGGACATTCGAAACCCAGATAGTCACCGGTCTCTATACTCGCCATGCCCGCGCTGTGCGCGAGCTCATGAAGAATAGCGCTGATTCGCGCAGAACCTAAAGCGTGCGAGGGCAAGACTGCAAGAGGGCTGTAATCGTATGACGCCCCTGGTGCCGGACCCAGATAGACCCTTCCCGAAGGCTGAGAACTCAACAGTCCCTCAGTCCAAGACAAAGCCATGGCCGGCCTTCCATTGTCGTCAAACCAGGCACCGCCGGAGGCGTACGTAACGAAAGGATCTGCTGCAGCAATGACCGTCGGAGCGGCTGCCGGCGTTCCAAGAAATTCGCCGAGCCACGCCCCGGCTTCGAGCAAAGCGCCTTGATCGGCAGCAGACACATCCTCCCCGGTCCCTGACTCCGCGCCCGAAAGCAGCTCAAAAAGCATGACGTCATTGCCTTGAGCGTTCTTCACCGCAGCAATAACGGAAGCATTGGCGACGGGGACCGTGAGGAGCGTGAGCACCGCCGCTGCAATAGCGGTGAGCTGCGGAAAAGGAGCCAGCAACGCGGATTGAAAAATCGAGGCATCTTGGGCTGAGCTCATGGCGGCTTCTTCCTTCACGTGCGAGCCTGCATTTAGGCAAGAAAACGTACGGGGGTATTCCCATTGTAGCGGGATTACGTTATTTCACTGTTTTCATCTCAAAACGCAGCTATCTCACTGCGGCTGCTGGGCATTGCTGTTTAGAACAAAGCAAGTTTGTATCTCGAACTCTTCCACACAGACGGACGAGCCGTTCGTCATCCGGTGGGTTCGGGGGTAAAGCATTCTGCGGCCAAGCCTTTGCCCAATCTGCAGAGCGTCCAATGCTGCCTTGAGCATGTGCTGGGCGAAAGCGTTCTGCCTAGGCCGGCGTTCCCATTGACAGACGATATCTACGCTTTGATAGCGCGGCAGCCCTCTTCAATATTCCTCAGCGTCCCGACTGCCGGCCTTTTTTAATTGCTGGCAAGGCAATCCCCGGCGATCCCTGATGTTCTTCGGCTTCGGCGAGCAGAACAACACGGGAGTGAAGAGTCTTGGTATTCGTTCCTTTAAGCCCCGACCTCTGCCGAATCCCTCTGTCTCTTTTAAGATCGGTCAGTGAAAAGGTTCTCTGCGCACAATCACTCGTGCGCATCCCGACGCACAGTGAAAAGCAGCGCGATATTCTCGCGCTGCTTGAATTGAAACTGCTGCCCTAAAGGCCACGCTGATTTAAAAGATCAGCTAACCGGGAAACCCGGAAGCAGTCTCGGACTTCTTCATTGTGCTGCTGCACAGTTAATGCAGTTTTCCGTTGAACGCCTTAACAACATCGAAGGCGAACGCCTGATAGCCCGTAGTGTTCTTGAATTGAATTTCAACAGCGGGTTCTTTCGCCCCCCATTCAAATTCGTCAAGATAAGGATTCGGCGCTGACGTGAGGCCGCCGGTCTTCAGGTCATAGTTTGCACCGGCTGTGGCGGCATAGACCACTACGGAGTCTTTGTCCGGCATGTATTCGACAAGACTGGTCACAGGACTGAACCAGTCGTGGCCGCGTTCCTTGCCGTATTCCCAAACCTGTTCAACAGTGCGCTTCTTTTGATCAATCTTGTAGATCACCGCGCGCGAGTACTTCATATCCGGAAGGGGCGGCTGATCAAAAGCACGTCCGTCGCCGTTATCGAAGACGGAAACGTAGATCTCATCCTTCGTCGACTTTGAATCAATTCGCCAGGCGGTGTGCTGTGTCCATGTCCAATCGAAATCCGTCTTTTCACAGGATGCATCGCCGCACTGCAGTTTATTGCCGTGTACATCAACCGGAGTAAGGAGTGCGTCACTCCAAGGCTTCTTCCAGCCGCGTGAGCCGCCCAAAATCCACTTAACCTTCTTGTCGCGGCCGATTTTGATGACAGCGCACTGATGGCGGGAGGAAATGATGATGGAGTCATCAGTCGGGTCATAGTCCACAGAATTGACGTGAGCCCAATTGCGTCCTGGACCGGTGCCGACAATATCGCCGAAGTGTCCTTCCTTATCAAGCTTTTGCAGATCGCTCGCAGAAAGTGTCTGGCCGGCAAGCTTAGGATCAATGTTGAGGCAGACCGCACCTTGATCCAGCGCCTTGATGGCGGTATCGCGATACGGATCCAGAATATCCCACAAGCGCCATTCGTCAATAACATTGCCGTCGCAGTCAACTTCAATGATCATGTCGCGCACTGTACGAACGTGACGTCCGTCAGAACGCTTGAGGTTTGAAGAGGCTACGCGCAGGAAATAGTGACCGTTTTGAGCGGCATCCATCGTGTGGCTGAAATCGTTGTAGCCGTATGGGAGCGGACGATTCCAAATGCGGCGGCCCATGATGTCGTACTTCACATAGTGCTGACCGTAGCCCCAGGTAATCGCGCCGTCGTCGTTCTGCCGCAGGCCCATCATGATGCCGCCGTCATAAATCGAATCGACGTTGAAGATCGTTGAGCTGTCCATAAACCATCGAATTTCACCTTTGGTGTCAACGATCCAGTTGAGCGGATCAGAGGACCACTGCAGCGCACCGCCTTCAGGATTGTTCCAGACGGCATTGCGAGTGTTGTTGTTTCCGCCGATGTTGTTGATGTAATAGAGCCGATCGGCGAACTTTCCTTGAGCAGGTTTTCTGACAACGGCCTGCGGGAAATTCGGCGTTCCGATGGGACCGTAGACAGGCGGCGTCGGGATCGTATACGTTTCCTTGAAATGCTTCGACTCTCCGTGATCCAGACGGTCGTATTCGACTTCAACTTTATTTTTATACGCAGGATAGAGCCCGAATACCGGAATACCGCCATGTGTCAGCAATTGACTGTTCGAGACCTTATACGCGATTTCCTGACCGCCTTCTTTGGGAATAATACGAACCGACGCATTCTGAATCACGTAGCCGCCGTTTCGAATGATTGCGGTGAGCGGCGCAATTTTGTAGGGATTCATTTTGAGTTCGCCAATTGCGCCTTGTTTTTTGTAGATCGTTGCGGGACCGGACGGGCCGCCGAACGCAAAGGCACTCATCGGCACAGCGGCACCGGCCGCTGCCAGCAACGTAAAGCGCGAAAAATCACGGCGTGACAATTTGATCATTTTGTTTCTCCTTTAGAAGCTGGTCTGAGCGGCCAGATTCCGAAAACCTGCAGCAGTCTTTTGGCTGTACTGCCGGAACAGAAAAAGTTTAGGAGCACCGATTAAGAATCCCTGCGAGAACATTCGAGCGTAAAGTGTGAAAAATGCCAAATCGCCTCTTTCACGAATGCCGAAAAGATACGGGTTTGCTCGCGTGTGATGATGAAAATCTTTGTGATGAGAGCCCGTCTCCTGCAGTCATTGGGGAGTGCCGCTGTCGCCGCCGACGTTCTGCTTGGTTACCACATTGTCAGGAGCTCAAGGATTTGTGCGTTTTTGTTGTCAGAAAATCTAATAAATTACTCGCCCAAATACCCGCCGAGCATTCATGAAATGATCTCGTTCAAAATTCTTTGATGAAGTATTTCACTGAACGAAATTATTATCTTCAATTTAGCGCGATCGGATACTTTATCGAAATGACGCACCCTTCAATTAAGAGCAAAATGAATATCTGACAACTAAATATCCACTTATATATTCTGAACAATTTATATTTTATTGAGCAAAATAGCCTAGATAAAATCTGATTCGAATGCTCGCATTATTCCAAATGCGCTGAATAATGCCCTAGCGGCCTTCCTCGGGGTGAACAACATGTCCGCCGCTCAGCGTTTCTTTAACAGCATAAGAGATCATGCCGCGCATCCACTGCATAGCCGGATCCAGGTGACTTCTTTCATGCCAAATGAGCTTAGTGACGAACCCCTTGCTCTGGACATGCTCAAGCTCTTCGGAAACGACCGGAATGCGCCGCAGCGCTCCCAAACTGATGAACCAGTCCGCCATGATGTCCGAGAGCAGCATCACAAGATTGCTTTCGGAAATAATCTTCGCCGCCCCCATAAAGTAAGGCGTTTTAATAACGATGTTTCTCTCGCTCAAGAGCGGTGAAAGCCGGCTTTGAGTCAGCCGGTAGTACGTTGTAGGCTGCCAAGTGACCTCCACAAAACCGTACCGGATCACGTCGCTTACCGTCACCCGTCCCGTCTTTTCGTAAAGCGCTTCAAGCGGGTGCCCCGGACGCACGATAATGCCGGTCGTTCGGCCTTCCCAGAGCGGCAGCCACGGGAACCCCTCGGGAACGGTTTCCATCGGACTGATCAGCAGATCGAGTTCGCCCGTTCGAAGCTGCACGGGCCAGTCGTTCGTGAGCTCGGTCATGTCGACCGACACGCCGGGAGCAAGTTCTGAGATTTTGGCAATTGCCGGGGCAAGAAAAATAACGCCGTGATCGACGCCGGCAATCTTGAATTCACGCTTGAGCGTCTTCGGATCGAAAAGCTTCGGTTCGAGCAGCTGATCGAAATCCGCCAGGAGCCGAATGACGTCAGGCATAGCCTGGGTCGTTCGCCAGGTTGCAGCGAGCCCGCCCGAGCAGCGCGTGAAGAGTTCGTCATTGAAAACCTCACGAAGCTTGCCGAGCATGCGCGAAGCTGTGGCCGGCGGGAACCTCAGAATAGCATGTCTACTCCTTAAGACCTACTCTTTCGGGGTCGGCAGGATATGTGCCAAAAAGGTACAGCCAGCTGAACCATGACACTTCAAAGGAGTTGTTTCACTATGAATATTAAAGCAAAGATTACCCCGGTCGCCCTCGCCATTGCGCTTGCCGCAGGTTTTGGTCTCCCGGCCGCCGTACAGGCATCGGGCGGCGGATCCGGCCCGGCCGTGACCTACGTTGCCCCGGGGCAGATTGGTGAAATCGTCGTCAACCCCTATAAGATCGCTCCGCTCACCGCTGTGATTAAGAACGGCGGCTATCAGCTTAAAGACGCCACGGTCCGCGTGGTTCCGAAGCAGGGCGGGCAGGAAATCAGCTACAAGGTCACGGACACGCTTTTGCGCACCCACGCCGGCATTCCGGTGTTCGGTCTTTACCCTGACTACAACAACACGGTCGAAGTGAGCTATACGATCGTCGACCAGGGCCAGGAACGCCGCGTTGAGAAAGAGCAGTACCGCATCTACGCGCCGGCCGTTTATACGCCGGTCAACGGCTCGATGGCTCAGCACCACAACATGTTTGAAACGGAAGTGGTCAAGGTTGATCCAGAATTCAAAGACCGCCTCTATCTGATCAACAACTTCCTTTCGACGGCTCCGAAGCAGGCCCGCGTGGTGTGGAACAACCCCACCGGCGGCGCCCTTGAATGGAATTACTATCCGCAGAACGCCATCATTGATACGACGGGCGAAGTCCGCTGGTACATGTTCGTCGATCCTATCTATGATCCGGAAACGATTTATCACTCCGGCATCATGATGGGCTTCCACATGAATCAGGACGGCTTCCTCACGTTCGGCTACGGCCAGCGCTATGCCAAGTACGACCTGATGGGCCGCGAAGTCTTTAACCGCCGTCTGCCGACGGGCTATGCCGACTTCTCACACGCACTTGATCCGGCTCAGAACGGCCACCTCTTCCTGCGCGTCTCCTCTTCGGACTACCGTCGTCCCGACGGCAAGCGTGTTCACACGGTCCGCGACGTGATCGCTGAAGTCGATCAGAACGGCAACGTGGTTGATGATTTCCGCCTCTTCGAAATTCTCGATCCGTATCGCGACGTCGTTATTAAGACGCTTGACCAGGGTGCGGTGTGCCTGAACATCGACGCTTCTCAGGCCGGCAAGACGCTGTCCGCGGAAGAACTTGCCGCCATGGACAAGAATGATACGTTCGGCGACATCGCCGGCGTCGGCCCGGGCCGCAACTGGGCACACGTCAACTCCGTCGACTATGACCCGACCGATGATTCCATCATCATCTCGTCGCGCCATCAGTCCGCCGTCGTCAAGATCGGCCGTGACAAGAAGGTCAAGTGGATTCTCGCCACCCCGACAGGCTGGAAGGAAGATCTCGCCAAGAAGGTGCTCACGCCTGTTGATAAGGACGGCAAGCCTCTGAAGTGCGAAAACAACCGCTGCGAAGGCGGCTTCGACTGGACCTGGACGCAGCATACCGGCTGGCGTATTGACTCCAAGTCTGATGAACACGTTATCTACTTGTCCGTCTTCGACAACGGTGACGGCCGTGCGCTCGAACAGCCCCCGCTGCCCGACATGAAGTACAGCCGCGGCGTGATCTATAAGATCGACCAGGACAAGATGACTGTTCAGCAGATCTGGGAATACGGCAAGGAACGCGGCCACGACTGGTACAGCCCGGTCACCTCGCTGGTTGAATACGAAACCGATAAGGATTCCGTGTTCGTCTACTCCGCCACCGCCAGCCTTGATCTGAGCAAGTTCAATACGGAAGCTCCGAATCCGTGCATCAACGAATTCCACTGGGGTTCGGTTGAGCCGAGCGTTGAAATCCGCATTAAGAGCTCGCTTGGCTATCAGGCCATGCCGATCAGCGTTGAACGCGCCTTCTCGGGCAAGTAATCCGCTTACCCAGCAGCAGCTTCACGCCGGTTCTTCCCTCGTCTGTCCGTTCTCTGAGCGGCCGACGATAAGTTCCTCGTGAAGCATCTCTAAAAGCGCAGCGCGGCTCAGCCGCCCTGCGCTTTTTGCTTCACTTCAGCAATGAGCTGACAAGCACTCCATTGCCGAGCCCGTCATTCCATGAATGAACAAGCACCTGCTGCAGAAGGCAGTTTCGTCAAACAATGGATTGGATATGATTTGGTTGATCTTGCCGGCCGTCATCCCCAGCGCGGTATTGTGAATGCCCGCACAGTTAAGCGTCCTTCTTCTGATTAGGCTGCGGATCATCGAATTCAATCTCTTCTCCGCGCCGATAAGCAGAACTGACATGGCGGGGATCAATTTCAATCTGATTGAGCCGCATCGAACGTACTTTTCTCATCACCAATGTCGAGAAGATGCCTGTACGTCCGATCACTGCCCAGTAAATTAGGATACCGACAGCCGCAACTGATGCCGCAGCAAAGTAAACAGCCGAAAAGCCGAAATACGGAACAAGAAGTCCGAGCGTATAAGGCCCAATGCCGACGCCGACATCAAGCAGTACAAAGTACGTTGCCGTTGCGCGGCCGACATATTGTTGCGGGCTGACAAACACTGCGAGGGCATGGCGCGCTGACGTAATCGTAGCGAACCCCAGTCCGAGTACAAGTGCTCCAGAGAGCAGCATGCCGTTAGAACGGGCCGCACCGATCAGCACCATAGCCGCAGCGAGAAAGATCAGCGCCGGATAGACCACAACGCTGCCGCCGAATTCATCGAGCAAGCGCCCTGTCACCGGACGGCTGATGATCGAAGTGAAAGCAAAGCCCAAGAAAAACACTGATCCGGCCCAGAAGAGCGACAGCGATTGCGAATAGGCGCCGATATATGCAAGAACAGTTGAATAACACACGCCGCCCAGCATTGCGATGAAGGATATCGGCAGTGCCTCGAGCTGAAAGAATGTCGAGAACTTTAACGTACGCATTTCTTTCTTTTCGGCCTCTGTCATGCGGTGCGCCGGTGTACGAATGAGCAGAGACAGCACAAAGGCAAGCACGCCTACCGCCGAACAGATCCAGACGGACGCTTCATACATGCCATGCTGTGTGAACCATATGCCGAGAAAGGGGCCAATGGCCGACGCAATCGTAACGCCAAGCGTGAAATATCCAATTCCCTCACCCTGGCGTTTGAGCGGAATAATCGTCGCTACGATCGTGGAAGCCGCCGTAGAGGCAAGCCCGTAGGCAAACCCGTGAACCACACGAATTGCCTCAAACTCGAGCATTGACGTAATGAAGAAATAAAGCAGCATGGAAGCGGCATAAAGCGCTGTGCCGCAGCGCAGAACGAATCCGCGCCCCAAACCGTCAATAAAATGCCCAGCCAGAAGGCGGGCAACCAAAGCGGAAATGATGAAAAGACCCGCTGCCAAACCAGCTTCACTCACGTCCGCTTTCCAAACATGCATGGCATAACTCGTGGTCCAAAGCATCAGCTGGTAATAAACCACGTAGAGCAGAAAGTTGGTGACGATGACAAGCAGGTATTGCTTCGTCCACAAACGATCTTTCATTCTGAACGATCCTCCTGAAAATGTATTTCTGAGGACCGTCATTCTTGTCCCGCTCTAAAAGGCTGCAATGTAAAAGCAGCCGTGCCCCGCAGTCCTAAGATTGATCTGAAGCCTGCCCCTTACATTCCTGTACTTCTTATGGGATACGCCTTTAGTATTGAATACGCAATATTCACGTATACAAAGGAAAGAGAAATCTTTTAACCGACCATATCGAAATCGTAAGCACTGCTCAATTCAGGTTTTCCAGTTCGAACAAGGCACGGCAAGCCCAACCGGCTGGTTTAGGCTTCACCTTCATCCTTATTTTCAAGGACGCCGTCGCCTCTGGGACGAAGACCGTCGAGATCAACGATGAGCACGTCTTGGTCTTCATCAATAGCGCTGCTCTTGCCTAAAGAAAGCGGCACTTCCCCGTCCTTCCACTCCAATGCTTCACCGGGCTGCATCTGTGCATCATGGTCGAGCACGTAGCACGCGGCGCTGTTGAGCAAAATGAAAGCATCGTGGATATCGGCCTCAGTGGACGGGATTTCCATTTCGAGCTTATCGAACCTTGCGAGACCATTGGTCCAGGCTTTGAGGCGCGGCCGTCCGTCAGCGCCTTCGGGCATCCGTGAAAGACCGATCCAAAACAAGATGGGCGTAGCGAGCGCCTGCTCACGCAGGGCCAAAGCCGTTTTGCGGAAATGAACCGGTTCACGCAGCACGTCGCAGTCTAGGAATCCGATAGCCGATTCATTGTCCAGAATCGTAGCGGCTGCGCGGATGAAGAGCGCTGCCTGCGTATTGCGGTGAGTGCCGCCGCCCACGGCAATCATCAGTTCGGACTGCATGCCGCGGATCAATGAACGCCCTTCCGGCCAGAGATAATTTTCTGCCGCACCGTCAATGAAGCGTTCAATGCCCATACGTCCCGGCCGTTCGATCACATTGATGACCACACCGGTGCCCGGCAGCGCCGCAGCAAAAGGCTGCCCCGGACCGCGCTCGTCGGGCAACACCTCGAGTTCAATGCCCCAGTCTTTGGCAAAAGATTCAATGAAGTCCTCCGCATCCCAGCCGGGACGGCTGAGCGCAGCCGCACCGATAAAGGGCAGCTGCGACTTGAGCATGGCATTGATTTGACGGATTTCTTCTTGAGAATGCATGGATTCGTCGGGAGCGGTCACAGCGGAAACCTCGAACTGATAAAAAAAGAACTGCAGCAAAAATCGGACCTGCAATTTTAGTCAAACCGCAATAATGCCTTAGTCGGAGCGGCTTCGGGTGCTTCACTGCAAACATCCGCTGCTGATCGCCTTCAGAAACAGGCTGCCGCTTTCAATGGCTCTGGATGATGCTAGTCTTTCGATCATTCAATTACTCTTGCGAGATTTCGCTGCTATGACCCATTCCGCGCCTAATGTTCTCGAACGCTTCCTCCGTTATGTCCAGTTCGACACCCAGTCCGATGAGACGAGTGCGGCAGCTCCGTCAACCGCAAAGCAGTTGAAGCTCGCCGAAGCCCTCAAGGATGAACTTCATCAGCTTGGCATCGGCAATGCAGTGATTGGCCAGGGCGGCGTCGTTTATGCCCACATTCCGGCTTCCTCAGGATGCGAGGACTTGCCCGCTGTCGGCTTTATCGCCCATATGGACACGTCGCCCGATGCGTCCGGATGCCAAGTCAAACCGCAGATCATCCGTTTTGAAGGGACTGATGTGCTGCTCAATCAAACGGAAGGCATCTGCTTTCCGGTTGAGCGCTTTCCTGAAATCAAAAAGTACATCGGGGAAGACGTGATCTTTACCGACGGCACGACGCTCCTTGGCGCTGACGATAAGTCCGGCATTGCCGCCATTATGGATATGGCCGCCAAAATCACCGCTGATCCGACGATTGCTCACGCCAAACTCTGCATAGCATTCACGCCGGACGAGGAAATCGGACGAGGCACCGACAATTTTGACCTGGAGCGCTTCGGCGCAGACTGGGCTGTCACGATTGACGGCGGCGAGGTCGGAACCTTGGAGAGCGAAAACTTCAATGCCGGCTCTGCCGTCGTCGACTTTCAGGGGGTCGGCGTTCACCCGGGGAGCTCCAAAGGAAAGATGGTGAATGCGCTCCGCATGGCCGCAGCCTTTATTGACGCCCTGCCTGCGGATATGGCGCCCGAAACGACCGAAGGCCGCGAGGGCTTTCTTCACCCCAATCAGCTCGAAGGCACCGTCACGCATGCCAAACTGCACCTTCTGATTCGCGACCACGATCGAGCGCTTTATGAAGAGAAGAAAGTGATCCTCGAGCGCATTGCCGAGGACATTCAGTCGCGCTTCCCCAACGGCACAGTGACGCTTTCCGTGAAAGACAGCTATGAAAACATGAAGCCCTACATAGACCGCGTGCCGGCCGTCATGGAACATGTTCGGGCAGCATACCGAGCCGCCGGGCTCGAACCCATTGAGGAGCCGATTCGCGGCGGAACAGACGGTGCGCGGCTCTCCGTCATGGGACTCCCTTGCCCCAATGTCTTCACGGGTGGCCTCAACTATCACGGCATCTATGAATGTCTGCCCGTGAAGTCACTCGAGCTCGCTGCCAAAGTGGCCTTTGAGCTCGCTCTGCAGTCGGGCAAAAAATAAATGAATCGCTGAGGAATTCGTTCTCGGGTGTCAGATCCCTAGTTCGGCAGGAGCGATATCAGTCCTATTCGAAAAAGGCCGCTGAGTCTTCTCAGCGGCCTTTTTCTATTTTTTGGTACGCCGCTGCGCTCAGTACTGCACCCCCCCCCATGATGGGGCATCGATGTGCCAGCCGTCCGTTCGTGATGCATAATTGTGCACCTATACAATAAGCGGATCCAACGCCCGATTTGAGTCGTGGACGTTCGCCTCTTTCTATCCAGCATTACCCAAACTCGAGGTTCAGTACATGCAGCGCCAATGGACTCCTATTAAAGAATACTCAGACATTCTCTTTGAATACTTCGAAGGCATCGCCAAGATCACCATCAACCGCCCTCAGGTGCGCAACGCTTTTACGCCGACCACTGTTGCGCAAATGTCGGAAGCGCTGATCATCTGCCGCCAGCGAAACGATATCCGCGTAGTAGTTCTCACCGGTGCCGGCGACAAGGCCTTCTGCTCCGGGGGCGACATGCATGTCAAAGGAGTCGGAGGCTACATTGATCCCACGGGTGTGCCCCGGCTTAATGTGCTCGACGTGCAAAAACAAATCCGTTCGCTCCCCAAACCCGTCATCGCCATGGTGAACGGCTTTGCGATCGGCGGCGGCCATGTGCTTCAGGTCGTCTGCGACCTGTCTGTTGCGAGCGAGAATGCCGTGTTCGGACAGACCGGACCCCGCGTCGGTTCCTTCGATGCAGGGTTTGGGGCGAGCTATCTTGCCCGCTGCGTCGGACAGAAGAAAGCGCGTGAAATCTGGTTCATGTGCCGCAAATATTCGGCCCATGAAACGCTCGAGATGGGGTTGATCAACAAAGTCGTGCCTTTTGATCAGCTCGAAGATGAAGTGGTCGACTGGGCCAAGACCATCATGAACCACTCGGCTTTGGCCATCCGCATGATCAAAGCCGGTCTCAATGCTGAGCTTGACGGTCAGGCCGGCATTCAGGAGCTCGCCGGGGACGCCACGATGCTCTACTACATGACTGAAGAAGCACAGGAAGGGGGACGCGCATTCCTCGAAAAGCGCGTGCCGCACTTTAAATACAACACGGATCCTTCGAATCCGTAAGTGCGCTCAATCTGTATTTGAGGATGATTTCATGAAAGCCGATGAACCAGGCATTGTGATCAGCGGCCGCCGTTGGTCTGCCTCCGATTTTGTGCGTGCAGACGGCACGCCGGGGCCGTGGATGTCTAAGGCGCTTGAGGCGGATCCCCTGAGCTTTGAGGCCGAGCTCGGCCGATTCCTCACGGAATTCTTTTCGCCCGGCGCAGCCGTAACGGTGCACACCAGCGGATCGACGGGCGTTCCCAAGGCTTTCGCAGCAGAAAAAAGCCGCATGCGGGCGAGCGCTCGGGCCACCATCGCGTTTTTGGGGCTTAAACCCGGCTGCACCAACCTGCTGGCTATGCCGCTTCGCTTCATTGCCGGAAAAATGGTGGTCGTGCGCTCTGTTGAATGCGGCCTTAACCTCATTCCCGTCGAGCCGTGCGCCAATCCGTTCCTCGAGCATCGTGAGGCCGTTGACCTGTGCGCACTCACGCCGATGCAGGCAGCCACGGTGCTTGCCAATCCCGCTACGAGCCGCTTTCTGCTTGAATCGCGCGCGGTCATATTGGGCGGCGGCCCCGTTGATGAGGAGTTGACGGCAAAACTTCAGTCTGCTCAGGGTGCGGTCTATGCCTCTTACGGCATGACAGAGACGCTCTCGCACGTCGCCCTGCGCAGACTGAACGGCCCGACGGCAGACGCGGGTTTCCGCGCGCTCCCGGGCGTAACGATTTCGCTTTCGGCGCTTAACACCCTTCAGATTGAAGCGCCCGCCGTAGCGGCCCAGACGCTCATCACGCACGACCGCGCACGGTTTAATCCCGACGGGACATTCAGCCTCATCGGACGTTTGGATAATGTCATTAACACGGGGGCAGTGAAGATCCAGATTGAAGAAGTCGAAGCCAAGCTCAAACCCTTCATTTCGGGCAGATTTGCCGTCAGTGCACGAAAAAGCCGACTCTTTGGCGAAGAAGTCGTGCTCGTTCTGGAGGGCGCACCGGCGCTGCTCAGCGCTTTGGACTTCTCTCATATGCGGCAGGCCTTAGGTCGGTTTGAGCGGCCGCATTGGGTGGTTTGCACCTCAGAGCTCCCGCTCACCGGATCCGGAAAACCGGATCGTCCGGCCATCCGCAAGGCCGCTGAAACGCTCTTTGCTGAGCCTTGGACCGCCCTGGAAGCAGGTGCGGCTTCCAATATCATCGGAAGCCGCAGGGGTTCATTTTCAACGGTCAAATCACTGGCTAAGCCGGCTGAGCGGCAAGCCGCCTCTTAATAAACAAGGAGCGGTCAGAATCCCACTTGGTGCGAATTGCCGTTATTCAAATGATTCGTATCGATCTCAACGAGTTCTATTCGTTTTTGAGCCTCACCTTCCCACCAAGTGGTTGAATCGCGTTTCACACATTCTTCAATAAAGTTCTTCACTAATTCGGAAGTCGTGAGGTTGTTGCGCCGGCAGAGCGCATCTACCTCAGCTTTAAGCGCATCGCTTGTGCGGCAGCAAACAACGGTTGTCTTCGGAGCCTTACGACCCTTTTTGATCGTAGACCTTGGATTTCGTTCAAAGAGGAACATCGGGGGAGCCTCAGGAAGTTTATTGAGCCTCACATTTTAGAAATCGCACCGCGCAAATAGAATCAGCTTTCTTAAGCCACTTGCAAAGACGCAGACGACATAAGCATCTCTACTGAGTCCAAACTGCTGTTGACAACTTTAATATATTGCGTTCATCCTGCAGCGCACGCGTCTACAAAACCAGATGCATGATGAACATCTGTTCAATATAGGTTTGAGGACGACATCGGCCGGCGAGCTTCGATGCGGAAATGCCCGCTGAGGGGCTTCGGGCCCAGCGTCCTGCGTTCTGCGCGTCGTTTTTTCGTTCAAAGCGCAGCGGCACAAAACGCTGACACGGGGAGCAGCCTCATTCTGCATTGAGCGAAAGAACGTTCTGAAGGGCTGCCGTGAGCCCCTTAATTGATGAAGCAAATCACGTCGACTTCATCACCGGCCTTGATGCCGTCTTTGCCGACCTTCACAACCCCTGCAGCATCTCTCAAAAGCAGTACCGAGCCGGTCCCCTTTTGAACCGCTCGAGCGATCCTCGCGTCGCCGCAACCGCAGAGCGACACGCAAAGCTCACCCGTTTTCCCTGCCGGGATATTTCCAGAGAACGCCGCCCGCACCACTTTTTCATGGAGTGCGATGCCGCTTCGCGCCGCAATGAGCGGGAGCACGACACGCTGAGCAATCATCATTGCAGCAAGCGGGTTCCCGGGAAGACCGATAACCGGGCGGCCATCAAGTTCCCCGGCAATGAAGGGACTCGCTCCCCCGCTGCATCGATCCGCCTCCTGTGAGTCCAGCAGCTTGCCGCCGGCCTCAAGAATAGCCCTGCGGGTGAGATCTTTCGAACCCCGGCCGGTTCCGCCGATCGTAATCAGAACGTCAGAGCGCACCGCAAGTCCAGTGAGTGCGGCCGCAATGGCCGCAGAATCGTCAGCTGCACTTCGCGCCCATACATCGCGGATACCGGCATCCAGAAGCAGTGAGCGCAGATAAGCTGCGTCGCTCGATACTCGGGTGGGTCCCTCCGCACGGCAGACGAAGTCGCGCAGTTCCGATCCGGTCGCAATGATGCCGACCGAGGCGAGGGACCTCGCCTTCACCACATCCATACCCGCTTCAAAAAGAAGCGCCGTCTCAGCCGCCCCGATGCGCACGCCGCTCTTGAGAAGCAGGTCCCCCACACACCATTCAGCACCTCGCCGCATGATGCCGTTTTCCGGTTCCGCTGCTTTTTGTGCATCCGCCAAATCGGATCTGGCTGCGGAAGGAATAATGGCAGTTACCCCTTTAGGAATAGGTCCGCCGGTATTCACCCAAATCGCGGACATCGGCGGAAGATCGGGCGGCGTACGCCCGTTTTCGACGACATCATCGAGTACTTTTCGGTGTCCGACTTCCGACGCATTTACGGCCCAGCCGTCACGCAGGGCAAGGTCGTAGGACGGGACATCGTTTGTAGCAAAAACATCCTCTTGCAGTTCTGCTCCAAGCGCATCACAAAGCCTGATGAGCGTTGGCTCGGGGTGGTACCAAACGGGCGGAAGTGCAACAGGGCGCAGGATAAAGCCCGATGATGAGTGAGGTCCGAAGGCGGCGGACATAGTGAATAAATTCCGAAATAAAAAGCGGACTGCCCCTCTTTCATTTTTCGTTATTCCCTTGTAGAATAGCGTCAATGAAGCGAGGGGTCGCTCAATAAAAAAATTTCGGAACGGAGGATGGCGGGCAATCCGGCATCCCATCAGGACAGATCAAAGTATAAGAGATTGATCGTCATTAAGTCGAGATCACCGGCTTCATTCATTCAACAATCGATTTTGTTTCTTTCATTGTGACAAAATAGAAATCATTCTCATCCGGCGTATTAGGGGTTTCACTAGTATCCCGATAACGATATAAACATCGTCGGGCTGAATGTTTTAATGCCAAGTATCCCTTAAATGCCTATGCCGCAGGCATTTTCAGACTAGACAAGAACCCTCAAGGGTTAGCCCCCATCTCCTTCAGGCCGTTTTTAGCAGTCGTCTCTCCCCCTATTGGCATCTGACAAAAGTCAATCTACCTAACGGTCCCCTGCGGGAAAAATCGCCTTGCTTTCGAAGAAAGAGCGCGACCCCGAAAAATTAGCTCTATCGGAAAGTGCAGGAAAAAATTTGCCATTTTCATCTGCCGGCTTCAGGACAAGGAACGATAAGCAGATGAGTAATCGGCTGAAAATTTTAATAATTGCGGCTGCATAAATTCGCCAAATCGGAATCGAGCAGCGAATCAGACCGCAGTTCAATCCGCATTTTCCGCTGAGTCTCCTCGCGGACGCAGCCCGCTCGAATGAAAGCGTCATTCCACCGCAGGCGTCAGGGACGCACTGCGGACGAAGCGGCCCGCGGGGGCTCCGCCGCCCGCCGCATCGAAAAAACGCAAGGGAGACTCCACATGGAACTCAATGACATTCTCGAGAAGCTGTCGCTGCCGCAGGACCTCACGCGGCGCGGCTTCCTGAAGGCCGCCTCGGCCGCTGCCGCGCTCGGGCTCTTAAACGATGCGCGAGCCAAAAACGGCGTGCGGCCGTACGTGATTCTCGAAACGGCCAAGGGCCTCATCATCGCCGACCCCAATCTGTGCGTTGCCTGCCACCGCTGTGAGCTCGCCTGCACGGAATTCAACGACGGCAAAGCCACGCCCCGCCTTGCCCGCATCAAGATCACCCGCAACGTCATGTTCGGCCCCTCGGGCACCAACCCCATTCCGCCCACTTTCGGCGTGCACGGCAACGGTCTGGTTGTTCAAGACACCTGCCGCCAGTGCCCGCACCCGGTTCCCTGCGCCAATGCCTGCCCGCAAGGCGCTATTCAGGTTGACCCGAAGACGGGCGCCCGCGTGGTTGTCAAGGAACGCTGCATCGGCTGCCACCTCTGCGAAAAGGCTTGCCCGTGGGACATGATGAGCTTCGACGACGAAGAAAACAAAGCTTCAAAGTGCTTCCTCTGCAACGGCGACCCGAAGTGCGTCAAAGCCTGCCCGGCCGCCGCCATCCGCTACATCCCCTGGACCGACCGCTCTCACGAAGAAGCGCGCCGCGTCCCGCACGGCTATCTCGCCCGCGAGAACGCTGCCGAATGCAGCATCTGCCACCGCTAACCCATTGTTCTGGAAGCTTGAAAAATGTCTGAAACCAAGAAGAGATACGGCTATACGGGCAAGGGCCTGCGCGTCAATCTCACGACGGGAAAGTTCACGGTTGAACCGACCTTCCCGCGCTTCAACGGCTTAATCGGCGGCACCGCCTTCGGCTACCGCGTGCTCTGGGACGAAGTTCCGCCTGACACGGACTGCTATTCCCCGGCAAACAAAGTGGTCATCGCCCCGGGTCCGCTCTCCGGCACCGGCGCCATCTGTTCGGGCCGCACTGCTCTCACAACGCTTTGGCCGACTTCGTGGCCTCAGTCGCTGATTGCGAGCGCGCACGTGGGCGGCGAAATCGCGCACAAGATGAAGTATGCCGGCTGGGACTTCATCATCATTGAAGGCGAAGCCAAGAAGCCCTGCTACCTCTACATTCACAATGATCACGTCGAACTGCGCGATGCGCATTTCGTGTGGAACCAGGGCACCAAGCGCTCCTACGCGATGATCGCTCAGGAAACGAACGCTGACGCGAGCATCGGCGTGATCGGGCCGGCGGGTGAGAATCTTGTGCCGATGTCAAACATGATGTTCGACAAGAGCCACAGCGCCGGCGGCGTTGGCAGCATTTTCGGCAAGAAGAACCTCAAGGCAATCGTCGTCCGCGGCGATCAGGCGATTCACATTCACGCCAAACCGCAGGAATGGGAAGCGCTGATGGACAGCCACCGCGCAATCCTCGGCGCCCACACCCAAACGGTCGTTTCCCGCGTCCCGTCGCCGCTCTTTGAGTACTCGAGCCCCTCGAGCCGCTGGTCGGGTCTGCCCGGCCGTGTCTGGGGCGCGGCCAACCCGCCGGTGGTCATCAACGGCGATATTCGCGACGTCAACCACATCGCCTACCGCACCTGCTCGGCAGAGTTCTACCTCGGGCCGTCGCTTTGGAAGTACCACGTCCGCACAACGGGCTGCTACGCCTGCCCGATTCGCTGCTACTCAGTCATTCGCGACGAAGAAACGGCTGCCAAATATAAGGTTGACCCGATCACCGAACAGACCTGTCTCGCGCTCTGGGGCCGCTGGTTCTTCCCGAGCCTCATCAACGACCTCGAGAAGCCCGTGTCGCGTGAAGCCTGCCTCGTAGGCTCTCAGACGCTCGACGACCTCGGCATTTGGTGCAACTACGGTCAGCTGCACCGCGACTTCGTCTACTTCCTCAAGAAGGGGTATTGGAAGAAGTACCTCTCCGAAGAAGAGTACAAGCAGATTCCGTGGGACAAGTTTGAAAATCCCGATCCCAGCGCGCTTCAGGACATTCTCCCGCGCATTGCTTACCGCAAAGGCGAATTCGGCCGCTGGCTCGGTGAAACTACGCCGAAGATTCTCGAACACTTTGGTCTTGCAGAATCGGCCTGGCAGAAGGATCACGATACGCTTTACTGGGCGCACGGCCATCCCAAGCACCATTCCAACGAAGACGACGGTCAGATCGGCTGCGTGCTCAATTCGCTCTATAACCGCGATCCGATGAGCCACGGCCACATCAACTTCACCCGCTGCGGCCTGCCGATCGATGTGCAAAAGCGCATCGGCGAGAAGTTCTGGGGAAGTCCGGATACCGTCGATGCGATCGGTGACTACACGCCGACCAACATCTACAAGATGAAGCGTCTGCAGTGGGTTGTCGCCCGCAAGGAACTCCACGACATGCTCGGCATCTGCTCGTGGACGGCGCCGTGGGAAGTTTCGCCGCTGCGTGAAAAGGGCTACATCGGCGACATCGAAATGGAAAGCAAGGTCTTCCGCGCCGTCACCGGCATCGAAATGACCCAGGATGACCTCGACAAGGCCGGTCTTCGCGCCTTCATCCTGCAGCGCCTTTACACGATGCGTCAGCTTAAGAGCCGCAACCCCCGTCAGGATCATGATCAGTATCCGGAATGGATTTTCTGGGATCCCAAGGGCAAAGCGCCGTTCACCAAGGGCACGATCCGCATGGAACGCTCCGACATCGAAAAGAGCTTCGACCTCTTTTACGGTCTCATGGACTTCGATGTGAAGACCGGTGCCCCGACGGAAAAGTCCCTCAAGGAATACGGCCTCGACTTCGCGCTTTCGACGATGAAGCAGGAAGGTCTGATGTAACTGCGCGCCGACAAGAGGTATTGAGTCATGAATCGCGAAGCAGAAATCTGTGCCGACATGAATGCTGCCGAGGGAGCCGCTCAGGCGTCTCTGGCAGGATCCGGCGCGGCCGTCATCCAGAGAAACGCCCCGTCGGCCTTGGATGAGCTCTCCCGGCTTGACGCCGACGTCCTGATCCTTGTGGATCTCGTCGCCGACGCAAGCCGCCGGGTCGAACTCATCGAGCGCCCTGCGCTTTTCGCGGCCTTCCGCGAAAAAGCCGCAGCCGCGCCCATCCCCAAGGCGCACGATCTTCTTGAAGATGCCGACCGGCAGATGGACAGCACGTATAACCGTGCGCCCGGCACGGTTTCCTTCGTGCCGCCGAAAACGAAGAACCGCGAAGAGCGCGAAGCCAACCGTCTGAAGGTGCCGACGCTGCGCGATCAGCGCGAAGCCTTCACGCGGCGAGAACTGCTGCGCGGGCTGCTCGAGGGGCGGCTAGCTGAAACGGCTCAGGCCCTTGAGCGTGAAAACGCCGCTGCCGAGGCTGCAGAAGCCCAAGAGGCGCCCGAACCCCGCGAAATTACCGAAGCGTACTTCAATCAGGTGGTGGACACTGCGCTCGCCCGCGACTGCGGCGTCGCAAACCTCACCTCCTGGGACGAGAAGGAATACTTCCACTATCGCCCGCTCCTTTCGGCCTCTTATGCCCGCATTCTTTCGGCCAAAAACAATCCCGCCGAAATGATCTGCGACCTCGTTCGCGAGCACTCGCGCATCTATCCGCGTCCGGTGACGATCGGCACCTTCCAGGAAGAGCCCTTCAATCTGAAACCCGAAGAACTTCAGGAACTGATGCAGTCCTTCCCCAAGGATCCGAAGAAAAGCGACATTAAGTTCACTACGTCTTCGCTCGGCACCGTGTTCCTTTATTCGAACAAGTACCTCGAAGACGACTATGCGGACTTTCTCGCGCAGTACCTCGACGTCGACCAGGTGATGAGTCCCTGAGGTGCTCTGCGCATCTCTGGCGACCAGCCCAGTGCGGCTTTACATGACTCCAATGCCTCATGAGGCCTGTGTGCGGAACGCAGATTTCGGTCCGCACGCACGATATGAAAAGGATTCCCCAAATGAACACCCGTATTTTCACGACCGGCGCCCTTGCCTGCGCGGTCTTTCTCGCCGGCGCCGCACAGGCGGCGGAACAGGCGGCCGACCCCTATCCGCCCGTGAAGTTTGATCTGCCCGAGCATCAGGCCTTTGTTGATTCGCTTAAGCTCGACCCTGCGCGCCACCAGGGGCCGCAGACAAAAGAAGAAATCAAGGCTGAACTCACCAAGATCTTCAACGAAAAAACCGAGCAGCACGCCCTCACGAAGCACTATGAAAAAGGGCTCACCTGCGTGACCTGCCACGATCAGCAGCGCGTAGGCGGCCCCGACTGGATGACGTCCGTGACGGCCCCGGAAATGAAGAAAAACTGCGGCGACTGCCATGAGACGCAGAAGGCCGTCTTTGCGAAGACCGATACGCATCAGAAGATCACCTGCGTGGCCTGCCATATGCCCAACATCCCCTCGCCCGAAGACTTCACCGGCCCCGACGCTGTTGAGCAGTACTACTCGGCCGTGCGCCGCTCGCATCTCTACCGCATTAATACGGACCCGACCGCACAGACGCTGATCCGCTCCGACGCGAAGGAAGGTTCCGGCGAACGCCTCTGGACCTATGCGCTCGACAAGAAGGGTCATGCCTATGTTGATATCGTTTGGTCCTGCGGCCGCGCCACGCCGGGCGACTACACGCTCTCGGGCGACGCTCAGGGCTGCCACAGTCCTGCAACGAGCACGCTTGACGAGGGGCTCCGCTACGGCAGTCAGCAGGCGATCTATGACGAGATCCAAAAGTGGCAGGAACCGGTCAAAGCCAAGTTTGCTGAAATCGAAAAGGGGCTCGAACGCATCAAGCAGCTTCTGGAAGTGACAAAACTCACGCCTGAAGAACTCGCCGAAGTCCACCTGATGCTCGACAAAGCCCAGGAAATCTACGACCAGGTGAAAAAAGACGGTTCGTGGGGCGTTCATGCGCCGCGCTACCTCTTGGATCGCGTGACGTCCGGCGCCGCGTACATCGTGCGCGCTCAGGCCATCGTCGACAACGGGGGCTATCAGACCGCTGCCGACAAACGCGCCACTGAGAAGAAGGCCGCCAAGTAACGCCATTGACTCAGCTTCGGGGGATCTAATCCCCCGAACGATCCTCATTTCACCTATTGCGGTTTCAGGCGAACTTCCGGCTTAAAGCCTTGCTGCCGCCCGTCACCGCTAGGGAGATCCAAGTGACCCAAAACATTGACCGGAGAAGCTTCCTCACGGCAGCCGCCGGCGGACTTGTCGTCATTTCGCTCGGAGGGTGCACCTCCGACACGGTCGACGGCAAGAAGCGCCCGCACTACGTGATGGTCTTCGACCAGAATAAATGCGTCGGCTGCGGCGAATGCAAACGCGCCTGCAACGAAGCAAATCACCTCCCCCCAGGGCGCTCGCGTGTACTTTTGCAGCGCATGCCGGGCCCAGACCGTCACTACATCCGCGTTTCCTGCCAGCAGTGCGTGGATTCGCCTTGCGTGAAGGTCTGCCCGACCGGCGCCTGCCACCACGATCCGGAAACCAACATCGTCACGATGAATACGGACCGCTGTGTCGGCTGCAAATACTGCATCGCAGCCTGCCCCTACAACGCCCGCTGGATCAACCCGGAAACCAAGGTTGCCGACAACTGCGACTTCTGCCTGCATTCCAAGAATCTTGCCGCCGGCGAGCTTCCCGGGTGCGTAGCGCACTGCCGCTTTCATGCGCTCTCCTTCGGCGACCTCAATGATCCCAACTCCTTCGTTTCGAAGCTGCTCAAGGCGAAGGACACGGTGCGCATTCGTCCGTGGCTTGGCACTGAACCAACCCTGCGGTATATCCCCGTGGTTAAAACCGGAGTTCGATGATGGACGGCGTTCTTGATTTTTCAATCGGTCTCACCGAAGGCGTCGCCTGGCCGTGGCCGATTGCCGTGTACCTTTTCCTCGCAGGCATCTCGGGGGGCTCGCTCGGCGTAATCCTCACGATGATGAAGCTTCGGGGGCTTTCGGGCGACGAACCGCTCCTCAAAGCATCCGCTTCGATCGCGCTGGCAACGATTCTCCTCGGCATGCTCTGCCTGGTGCTCGACCTGACCGATCCGCTCTTTTTCTGGCGCATTCTTGTCTTCTACAACCCGACGAGCGTCATGAGCGTGGGCGTGATGATGCTTCTTTTTTACATCCCGCTTACTGCGGTGCTCACGGTGATTGTGCTTCGGCACAGTCTGAAGTGGCTGCCGTTTGGTCTGGGCGGTTTGGTGGAAAAATTGGGCGACATCTTCAATAAAGCCAGAGGCCCGATCACCTGGATCGTTCTCTTTCTGGCATTCGGCATCTGCGCTTACACTGGGTTCCTGATTTCCGCACTGATCCGCTATCCGCTCATCAATACGGCCGTGCTGCCTGCGCTCTTCGTAGCGTCGGGCGTCTCGGCGGGCACAGCTGCGGCGAAGCTCCTCGCAACTGCGGTATTCGGTGAAAAACGCGATTCACATACGATGCATATCCTGCACCTGGCCGAATGGCCGATGATGGCAGCCGAAATCTCCTGCATTTTCATGATCGCCATGGCGATGATCTTCGGCATGGCCGGAGCTCAGGCTGCGGTCACCGCCTTCACGACGGGTGTCTGGGCCACCGTCTTCTGGGTGGGCGCTGTGGGAGTCGGCTTCGGCGTGCCGTTTGCGCTCGGCATGACGGGCTGCACTCGTTCGGCTGCCGGCTTTTGGACCGCCGGGTTTGCAGCAGTTGCCGGCATGATGTGCCTGCGCCTCTTCATCCTCTACGCCGGCCAGCTCAACTCTCTGATGCTCACTCCTGTATAAGTTTTTTCCTCCTCAATCTCCTAAAGCTCTCCATGGCATTCAGCGTCCGCAGCGCCTGCTTTCTGTCGATCGGTACCATCGGTCAGAAAGAAGCGCTCGAATGCACCAATGCCTCTCTCAGAGATCACTGCAGAAGATAAAAGCGAAAGCAATATCTTCTGCAGTAAATCTCATGGCGGAACCCCTTCCTCGAGTGTGGTTCCGCCTTTTTTTATTTGCTGCCGCCAACAGCTTACCGTTCAATTAACAAGTACTCAGTGGGATCTTGATAATTAAAACTAATCATGATCATTTCGAACAACTCGATATCGTTGTTTCGGACTTCGAGCATTTTCTGTAGGTTCGACTCTTCCCGTACGTACAAGTTTTCTAATATGGCTTGTCATAGTTGCTCGAGACAACCCAGACATAGCCATCAGCTCTTTAATCGAGCAACTTCCACGTGAAGTCAGCTCCGCAATAATGGCTTCATCAATCACTTCCCAAGAGCGATTTGACATTTCTATCATCGTCCTGCGACGTTTCTCAAAAGTCAGCTTAAAAAATGTCAAGGAGTTTTGAATTTTTGGCGGCGGCATCAAGGCTTGAGCCAACGACGACTCAATCACCATAAATCCGGTTCCTTTATTTTCGACAACATAACCAGATTCAAACGGCGTATAAGTCAAGAGTCTTGACAAATATTCATTACGGCTTGATGAAATTCCCTCTTTGCCGAGGCTTTCAATAGTTGTTGATCCGAAAAGGCCTCCTGGATTTGTAATTTCCAGACGATCTGAATACATATTAACTTCTACATGAGTTCCCCGTCCCTCAGGTGAATAATCCCTATGCTGCAATGCGTTAGCAACAGCCTCTCTAACCGCAATTAACGGATAATCAGGCACATCCTTCCGCAAAGCACCTTCTAGGACTGCGCCTGTATTCATTCGCATTTGAACCATCGTTAGTGTTTCAACAAGCATGTCGGGAATAGATCCAACAATTTCTTTTGAATCCAAATAACGAACCCCAGTTTTTTCGTTGCCTGTTTTACTAACGCCAGGATAAACTGTAAAAACAACCTCTAATCTAGGGAAAAATCGCTGAGGGAATATTCCCGCCACTAAAAGCCCTGATAAAGTCGGGCAAATTCGATCATCAACCTTCGTGAGCACACCGAGTTGAATTAATATTGTTTCATCAGGTAGTGTCGCAAACACTCTTGGAAAAATATCTCTGGCTCTTCTTATGATCGCTGTTAGAGTATTTCTATTTAAATCATCAATACTTGCCGCTGCAACCGGTTCGATATCATAATGCGGCTGGAATGCCCCCTCTGCCAGTCGATCAACCTCATAAGGCGACAAACGTCTATCTCCATCGCCGGAACGAATAAATGCCCCCTCATAACGACCTTTCTGCGTTATGTAACAAGGCTTCTGATTCTTAGGCAATTCCGGCACATAGGCAACCACAATCATCTGGTTCTCGAAGATCATTTTTTCGATCTCCATTCGAACAACGGGTGTTAAACGATCACCGACAGTCTGTAACTTCGTATAAGTTTTATTAGCATCAAAACTCTTGGCTGGATGAAAACCATTCTTTTCAGAAACACCAAGAATAATGGTTCCACCATGCATATTTGAAAAAGCGGAGATGGTATCAAGCAAGCTCTTTGGGAGATCAACAACGGCCTCCTTAACCTCCCAGTGCTGAGTATCAGCACCAATTTGGCGCATGTGCTCCAATGCTTCCAGTACATCTTGTTCGATAATCATTCGGTAACCGCTCTGAATAATATTAAAATAGAGTGATCAAGTATAGCTAATTGATATATATGAAATATCAGAAGTTTACAATATCTGTAATCGTTAAAAAGGTTATTGGCGATCTATAACGCATTGGCAGGCAGTATTGATAATCAGTCCCTCAGCGCATAGTTTCTTGGATATAACTCACCAAAGAGTTCAACAGAAGAATACCTCTTTCGCTGTGCCAGAAGGGTTTATCCGAAGAACAATGCTGCATCGAACGGAAAAAACACTTCACGGAAACTTAACAAGACTCAGCATCAGACAAGCAGTAACTGCCTATCTACTGCCTACTTACTGCGTATTTTACTGCTAAGTAGGCAGTTAACTGCCTACTTAGCAAGTGTACTGAGTCACTTCATTTCCGCGATGTCCGCTCAGAACCACTGCCCGAAGCGACGAATGTAAAAGCGCTTCATGCCTTGTGCCAGCAGACAGTAACTGAAGAGAATTGCGGCGAGCCACGGGAAATATGTCCAGGGCAGCGGCTGCAGGCCAACCATGGCACCGAGCGGCGAAAACGGAATGCCGATGCCGACAGCCACAATCACAACCGTCATCAGCAGAACCGGCAGCGCGGCACAGCTTTGGAAGAACGGAATTTTTTCGGTTCTCAGCATGTGTACCACCAAGGTTTGCGAAAGCAGTCCCTCAATGAACCAGCCGGATTGGAAAAGTGACTGACTGGCCGCGGAATTGGCGCCGAAGACAAACCACATCACGGCGTAAGTTGCAATGTCAAAGACCGAAGACGTCGGACCGATCCAGAGCATAAAGCGGCCGATATTCTGCGCATCCCACTTGCGCGGCTTCTTCAGAAACTCCGGATCCATCTTGTCCCATGGGAGTGCAAGCTGAGAGAGGTCGTAGAGCAAATTCTGGATGAGGAGATGAATCGCCAGCATCGGCAGGAACGGCAGAAAGGCGCTTGCAACGAGCACGGAGAAAACGTTGCCGAAATTCGAGCTCGCCGTCATGTTGATGTACTTGATAATGTTGCCGAAGGTTTCGCGTCCTTTGAGAACACCTTCTTCGAGAACCATCAAGTCCTTTTCCAGCAAGATGATGTCGCTCGCCTCCTTGGCGATATCCGCCGCGCTGTCGACGGAAATGCCGACATCAGCGTCTTTCAAAGCCGGGGCATCATTGATGCCGTCTCCTAAAAAGCCGACTGTGCGGCCGTTTTTCTGCAGCACACGCAGAATGCGGGCCTTCTGCTGCGGCGTTAGTTTGGCGAATATGCTGCCCGTCTGTGCCGCTTGCGCGAGCTCAGCGTCCGAAAGGGCCTCGATCTCCGATCCGACCAGAACCTGATCGGCGTCAATGCCGACTTCAGCGCAAATGCTGGCGGTGACGACCGGATTGTCGCCCGTGAGCACCTTGACCGCCACGCCGTGTTCGCGCAGCGCCAGAATGGCTTTGCGTGCGCTCTCTTTGGGCGGATCGAGGAACGTCAGAATGCCTTCGACCGTGAGACCGCACTCATCGTCGTTGACGAGCGACGCCTTCCTATGGTCGGACAAGCGTTTTCTCGCAACGATCAGCACACGGAATCCCTGCTTATTGAAAGCTTGCGTTTGTTCAAGAAGCCCTTGGGCGCGCTCAGGTGTGAGGGGCACCAAAGAAACGCCTTCCTGCACGTGCGTGCAGATGCTGAGCATTTCTTCCACCGCGCCTTTGCAGATCAAGTAGCGCTCTTCTGAAGCGGTATCTTCAACGAGCACCGATACACGGCGGCGGACAAAGTCAAAAGGCAGCTCGTCGAGCTTCATAAAGCGCTCGCGCACGGCTCGATCCAAATGAGATTCGCCGCAGCGAAGAACAGCCTGATCGATCAGATTTTTGGCGCCGCTCTGGCTGCTGCTGTTAAGCCAGGCATAGGTGAGCACGGTCGAACTTTCTTTGCCCTGCGCATCCAGATAATGCTCGAGGATGATCTTGTCCTGAGTGAGCGTTCCGGTTTTATCCGTGCAGAGGACGTCCATTGCGCCAAAGTTCTGAATGGCATTCAGGCGCTTGACGATCACTTTGCGCCGGCTCATGGCAACAGCCCCTTTGGCCAAATTGGAGCTCACGATCATGGGCAGCATTTCCGGCGTCAGCCCGACCGCAACAGCCAGTGCGAAGAGTGAGGCCTCAAGCCAGTCGCCTTTGGTAAATCCGTTGATGAAGAGCACAACGGGAGCCATGACCAGCATGAAGCGGATCAGCACCCAGCTCACGCTGTTGACGCCTCGATCAAAAGCGGTCATGGCGCGGGTGCCGATGATCGACTTGGCAAGCGAACCAAACCAAGTGCTGTTTCCGGTTGCCACGACCACGGCTGATGCATGGCCGCTCACGACATTGGTTCCCATGAGACAGATGTTTTTCAGGTCAAGCAGGTCCGCTTTGGCATCAGCATTCGGCAGCGTCTTCCGGGTCGTCAGCAGGTCCGCATCGGGTGCTGCATCCCCTTTTTCGACCGGCAGCGCTTCGCCGCTCAGGATCGACTGACTGACAAACAAGTCGCGCGACTCCAGAAGGCGCACATCGGCCGGCACAAGATCACCGGCGGCGAGATAGACCACATCGCCCGGAACCAATTCACTGATGTCGACTTCTGCGCGGGACAGCGCCGAAGAGCCGTCCCCCGGACGCCGAACCGTTGCCGTCGTCTTTACCATTGACTTCAGCGCCTGAGCGGCCTTATTTGTGCGGAATTCCTGCCAAAAGCGAAGCAGACCGCTCAAGATAATCATCGTTGACATGATGACGATGCCGGCCGGCTCAGCTTCTTCGCCCTGCGCGATCGGGAGCCACACATCCGTGAAGCAGCTGATGGCAACGAGCACGAGCAGCACGTAAATGAAGGGGCTGTTGTAGGCGCCTAAAAGCTGGCGGTAAACCGGCGGCGCCTTTTCCTGAGCGACCTCATTGCGGCCGTAAATGTCAAGACGCTTTTTGGCTTCTTCGGCGCTCAGCCCGGCAGGCGTCGCACTCAGCCAGGCAAGCACCACATCGAGTGTTTGATGAGCTGCCCGTTCAACCGCGAAAATTCTGGTTTTGCGCGGCTTTGCGTTTTCCGCAGCATTCCGGCCGAGGAGCCGGTTCTTTTTGGTCATGTCGGTCATGACACACCTCTTGGATTTGGGTTGACCGCTGCGCTGCTTGTCGCTTAAAGCGCTCCCGACGCAGTGAGCGGTCAGGGTTTCACTGCCGCGCTTGAGGCGCAGCTCCTTCAGACGGCCGATGGTTCTCCAGCCCATCGCCATATGTCTTCATTTCATTTGTGACTGCCGTTCACCCTTCTTTAGCGGTGAAGACGCCTTCCTCAGTCAATGAGAAACCGTAATATTTGGGACCCAAAAAGTACCGCACCAACCATTAAAAATGATCAGAACGCGTCCATTTTTTGGGTGCAAAAATACCCCTGCATTTCAAGAAATGCATTCAAAGTTTTTCTTTGAGAGGAATTGCGGCGGCTCTCGATATTCACCGGACGAACGAAAGACACCGAACTGAATCGGCTCGACAAGACCCAAAACACCGCAGTCAGCGGTTCACGCCAGCGAACCCTGCCGAACGAGGTCTCCCGTACAGCATGCGGTGAGCGCATCTATTTCGAAATTTCCGGGCAAAATCAGCCCTGCCCTCCTGCTCTGGTCAAATAGACACAGCACAGCAAAGGGAAGCCGCCTCGCGCAGATCAGATCCGCAAAGGGGGAAAGAGCTGTTGGATATAGGTGAACATGACGATCTGCTCCAACTTTGAATTGATTTTGGGTAGCAATCGTCAAATTGAAGATCGCTGCCCGCCGTATTGATCGTTGATAGTGTCGGCAGGCAGCGCAGAGAAAGTGTTTCTCTGTAGCGGCCTGACTAAATAATCAACAAAGGACTCGGGTGTTCGTCCACCGCTCGTCTCCTATAAAAATGATGCTGAAAGTTTAATCCTGACTATTGAAAAGTCAAGCTTTGCATCACTCATCATGAATAAAAAAATCGATTTAACAAACCAATATGAATAAGAATTTATTGTCTACTGCAGAATTTCTAGGCAACTCAAATTTGTGAAAATTCGTTTCAGCCTTTGGTAAAAACCCCAATTATCTATTCAAAGGCCTCTCTCGCTTCAGGCACCAGCGCGAGCTTGGCCTTGAGCTCAGCGGCGGAGTGGCAGCCGAGTTTGCGCATCGAACCGGCCCGATGAAATTCAACGGTACGCACAGCGATTTCAAGGCGTTCAGCAATTTGCCGGTTGGTGAGTCCCGAGACGGCAAGAAGCGCTGCCTGGCGCTCTCGGTCTGAGAGTGAGAGAAAGGCCGTGCGGGCCGCTTCAGTGAGCGCCGCCTGTCGAGCGGCTTCATCGGTCAGCGCGGCTTCGCGCGCCGGCGTGCTGTCAAGCGTCTGCTCGGGCTCCCCTGAAGCCAGGGACTGAGCAATCGTCAAGGCCCGCTCAATCGCGGCCAGCAGTTTTTCCGTCCGCACGGGCTTAGAGAGAAAAGTGACGGCGCCGGCTTCAATGGCATCCACCGCCATGTCGACGTCGCCATGCGCTGAAAGAAAAATGCAGGGCAGCTTTGATCCGAGCTTTTTCATCCGGTCATGCAAAACAATGCCGGACATTTCCCCCATGCGGACGTCGAGAATCGCGCAGCCGGGATCTTCCGGACGATCGTTGATGAGAAAGGACTCTGCACTCTCATAGTGGCGCACGATAAAGCCTTCGTTTTCAAGGACGTAGGCCAATGCATCGTGAATATTGGGATCGTCGTCGACAATGCGGATAATAGGAGCGGCGGTCATTTGCTGGGGTCCTTTGAATCCTTTGGAAGAGACTGTGCCGACTCTGCGGCCGGCTCATGGGGCACAGGAATGGAAACATCCGTTTCGGCTCTGCCGGATTGTGATGTGCTGACAAGCGGCAGCGCCACGCGCACGGCGAGCCCGGTCAGGCGCGGATTGAGATCCGTTCGCCCAAAAGTGATGGCGCCGAAGCAGGCCTCAACGATCGACCGGACGATGGCAAGGCCGAGCCCCAGACCGTTAGATTTTTGACTTGATCCGGCCTGCGGCTGACTGGAACCCGCCTCAATGCGCACGAGATCTTCGTCGGAAAGGGGTTTGCCGCTGTCGGCCACCATGAATACCACGCTGCTGCCGATGACTTCAGCGGTAAAGGCGACCATGGGGCCGGAGCCCACGAGAACATCCGGGGCCTTCGTGAGATTGACCGGTTTGGGCTTGCCGCTGGACTCGTCGGCGGCCCAGGCAGCCTGAGCGGCCTCGGCGGCATTTTTCAGTAAATTGACGAAGACAAGCTCGAGCTCGAAGGCGTTGGCAGAAATATGGGCGGCACTTTTAGGCACCAGCACCCAGAGCGGAAAGTCCCGCATGGATTGTCCGCGCCAGAGGCGCACGGCGCTCTGCATCACATCGGCAGCTGACAGAACGGATCGTTCCAGTCTGCGGCCTTTGGCATAGGCGCGCACACGCTCGACGATCTCGCTCGCCCGCTGGGTTTCGTCGGCAATCCGGTCAGCGATTTTGGCCATGCGGTCCGGATCGGCTGAACCGCGGCGAATTTGGCGGGCAAGCCCCTCCGCGTAAAGCGATGCCGATGTGAGGGGCTGGCGCAGTTCGTGAGCAAAAATGCTTGAGATCTGCGTGAGCGATGCTGCACGCTGCATGGATGCCAGGCGCGAGGCCTGCGCCATCTTCTGCTCCATCAATTCGCGAACGCGCTCACCCTGGCGGCGCGCAAGCACTTCTGCTCGCCAGCCATGGAAGAGCAGCCCGAGAATCAGAAGCGCAATGACAAGCATCCAGGTGAGATAGTCGTCAATCAGTTCATTGAGCATCGTCGCCCTGAGTTTCTCGGACGGTCCCACGCGAATCGCTTCAAGCAGCGCATCCACGGACTTGTAGTTCGTCGGAATCGTCCAGCGGGCACCGCGCTCGGTGGGCGGCATCGACAGGAGCGCAAGCGTCGCGCGCCGCGCGGCCTCGGGCGAGATCAGCTCCGTTACGGCCATGGTGAAGCCCGGATAAAGGTCCGTGGAGTGCACACAAGCCACGTCCACATTGTCTCGTCGATCCAGAATACGAAGCTCGCCGACGGCTTCGGGGTGGCGCTCAATAAACTGCTCGTACGCACAGAGCCGCAGGACGCCCGCATCCGCTTTTTCATCCAATACGAGCTTCACAATATCCGAAATCGACCGAGCGTCGCCCGTGAAAATTGTTTTCCCAAAAAACTCGTTGGGATTGATGCCGAACTTTGCGACTTCACCGAGCACAATTTGCCAGCCCGGGAAGGAAAGCGCGTTGCTCGCCGCAATCGTGCGCCCTTTCAAGTCGCCTAAGGTTTGAAATTCCCTGTGATCCTCACGAACAATCACCGCCGATCCTTCATTGCGGTTGGGATCCGGGCCGCCCTTGGAAACCAGCGTGGCGAGCGGACGAAGGCCAAAGGTTGAAAGCCGTGTGACCGCGCCGGAAGTGCCGAGAATAAACTCGGCTCCGCGGCTCAAAACAATACGGTCGAACTCTTCGAACGTACAGAAAATCAGTTTGATGCCGCGATTGGGAAAAAGCGGCGCCAGCGCAAGCTTCGTCGCTTCGGCAATAAGCAGATTGTCGCGCGGCAGTGCAAATGTAATGACCGCAATGCGTATCGGATCTGTCCCCGGCACAGGAATGACTCCCGCATCAGGAGGAACCTTCAAGTCGGCCGCAGAATGGTCCAGCGAAACGACAGCCCCGGTTCCCCTCTCTTCTGCTGGGATATCGACCGACACCGCAGCCGCGAGAACAGAGCAGGCAAAGCGCAGCGCCCAACAGCACCAAGCAGTGCTTTTTCGTTTTGCAAACCGAAAGCTGAGGCGGGTCATGTCGTTCTGAGCCAGCCGGTTCTATCGGCTTGAGAGCGTTTGTGGATACTTTTTTCGCATACGCGGGTTTACCCGCCTTTCTAGGAAGTTTATCCAACCTTTTCTGCCTTCCAATGGGCTTTCGGTCCTCTGGGGCATTTGAATTCTTCCGTTTTGACCAGACTCAGTCTTCTAAGGGTTGACCCTTAGCAATCTTTGGATACGTTTTGAGTTTTGCTAATAACGCTTCATGCGGTTCGGCAGGATTAGTATTCATTCATCAACGTTCGATATCGAACTATATATTAATGCTCACAGCGGTGTTTCCAAGAAATGACCGCCCCCGCAGAAGGAATTTTGATCATGAAGAACATTCTGGTTGTATCCGGCCATCCCAATCCCTCGGCGTCACTCGCCAACAAAGCCATTCTGGAGAGCCTCAGAACCGCGTTTCCGCAGGCCCAATTCCGCGAACTCGCTTCACTCGTGAAGGACGGCCACTTTGACCCGGTCCCAGAACAGGAAGCGCTCCTGAAAGCCGACGTCATCGTGCTCCAGTTTCCTTTTAACTGGTACTCGGTTCCGGGGCTCCTCAAGACCTGGATTGACGAGGTGCTGCTTCACGGATTTGCCTATGGTTCAGGCGCGAAGCTTTCGGGCAAAACCGTGCTGCTTTCCATCACCGCCGGCGCTCCGGAGGCGGCCTACCAACGCGACGGCTTTACCGGTCACACGGTATTTGAGCTCCTCACGCCGCTCGCCGTCACCGCCAAAGCCTGCAGCATGATTTTTGCCGAACCCGTCGTTTCGTACGGCTACTCCGTTCCTGCCGCACAAAATGACAAGGAAAACTATCTTGCCAACGCCAGAAAGCACGCCCAAGCGCTTTCGACACAGCTGAAGGCCCTCTGAGAGGGACGATAAGCGTTTTTTATGAATAAGCTGGATGGATGAGCTTATTCATTCGCCTATAAGCAATGATGCTGAAGCCCCGGCAGGGTTTGCCTGCCGGGGCTTCAGTCGTTCTCAAATGCCTGAAAGAATAATCAGCGCTTAAAACTTATGCACAATGCCGGCGGCGACTTCAATGACTGTCGGGGCAAGGTCGAGACCGTTTTTCTGTCCCTTCACCGTCTGATACGAATAAGAAGCAACGCCGTAGAGCGAAGTACGTTTGCTGAGCGAATAGAGGTACCCCGCAGAGGTGTTCCAGCGCGTGATATCCACTTCGCCGAAGACGGCGCCGCCTGCGGTCGACATATCCCAGCCGTTCACCGTGTCAATCGTGCCGTCCAGATAGGAAGTTGCCACCTTGAAGGTGCCCCCTGCCGCCGGAATATCCGCGCCGACCGTGAGACCATAGCCCTCGACCTGGAAGCGTTCCGTTTTTGCCTGAGACAGCGCAAAATCTTTCGAGGAAATACTGTCGATGCTGTTCAAATCGGCATTGTCAAAATACTGTGCCCCGGCATAGAGCTTGACGACCTTGAAATCGTAATTGCCGCCCACCGTCACCGTCAGCGCATCATCGACCGGGCTGCCCCAGCCTTGACCGTTCCACTTTGTGGTTGAGAAGTTCGTTTGGTCAAGAACGGCAGCCAGGTTAAGGGGACCGTTGGCATAAGTGAGACCCATCGCGTAATAGCGGTCGACCGACGACTTCCCTTCCACGCCGTGCAGGCCTGCTCCGTCGTAGTCATCCTTGGTGTCGGTATCAAACGAATACTGGGCGTAAACCTTAAAGCCCGCAAAGGCCGGCGTTGCATAGGTGACCGTGTTGTCATAGCGGTCAAAACCGCTCATCACGGTGCTCGCGTTGGCCGCATACTGGCCCCAGGAGGTCCCGAAGGGCGACATGCTGCCGAGGAGGCCAAAGGTGCCGTTGCCGCTCGCAAGACTGCCCATCCGGCCGAAGGCAACAGTGCCGAATGCGCCCGACAGGTTCAGCTGGGCTTCACGGCCAAAGAGGCGGTTGTCCTGCGTGAAACTCCCCGTGTCCGAAGAGAAACCGTTTTCGAGAACGAAGCCGATCTTAAGCCCATTGCCGAGGTCTTCCGTACCCTTGAGGCCAAATCGTGAACCAGCGGTCACGCCGGACTTCATCTGGAAGGTGTCAACCGTATCGACACCCTGCATGTCAGCATCGGCATGCTGGAAAACCAAACCGGTATCAATCACGCCATAAAGGCGTGACATCAGCAGCCAAGGCTGAACCAGCGAAAGCTCCAAGAACGGAGAGTGCAGCAAGTGTTTTTTTCATTTGAAAGGGTTTTATTCAAAAAGAACGGCGCTGCTGCCTAAAGGCAGCAAAGCGCTGCGTAATCCCTGCACGAAGCTTCGTCAAATTCTGTCGAACTTTTAGAAAACAAAATCTATTTCGATCTTTCATGCAACCCTGATGGGTTTCGGGGCCGCAATAATCATGCTTTGACCGCGGATTCTCCGCAATTCAGTCTTTTTCCCGTAAGGCGGCAATACATTGTTTTTTAATAGAAAGCTAATAATATAGGTCTGTATTACGTCTAAGATATACACCACATATACGACGTTTTCGTTATCCGATTCCTCGAGAGCAAGGCTGCGAACACCGATTGGCTTTCACTGCTCCCGCGCGAGCCAGATGAGGAAGAGCATCACCGAGAGGCAGTCTGCTGCGCCCCCCGGCGACAGACGTCTGGCGACGAACTGGCGGTCAACTGCATGGACAGCATCACGCCACGAGGCTTGGCGCAAAGCGCCGGACTGGAGCAAATCACGAGCACAGCGCTTCACTGCCGCAAGCGCCTCAATACCGCCCCGACGCACCAATGTCGTATCGTCAAGTTCGCTCATGATTTCAAAGAGCGCCTCAAGCAGTCTGCGGGCATCCAGATCCGCCTCCGGCAGACTGCAGAGCGCGAGGAGCGGCGTCTCAATAGCCGGAAAGCCCGCCGCGGCTTCACCGCGAATGCCCGTGAGTCCATAGTCACGATGCGCACGCATACCCGGTGTTTCTTCAGAGGGCCTTCCGGTGAAATCCGCGAGCGTGAGTCTTCCGAGCTCAGCGGTCTTATCCAAAACGTTTTTGATGAAGGTCTTTTCATCGAGCTCATCGAATGCTTCGCGCTGCGCTGCGCTCACCTCACCTGCCGCGCCGAGGACAAGGCCGAGTGAAAAAATGAGCCCTTTATGCGTGTTGATATGGCCCGTCGCTTCATACATGGCTTCCTCGGCTTCGAGTCCGATGAGCCTCAGCACCGCGAGCAGAAATGCCGGGTCATCGGCAATGAGTTCGCCCGCCGCGAAGAACCGCGGAAAAAAGGATGAAATCGCCGCGGCGCTTCTCTGGAACGTGAAGAAGTCCATGTCCTCGTGGGAGCCCGAGTGTGCAGGATCCACTAAACCGGGCTTAGGCTGGAGTCCAACCTCATAAAGTGCCGCACGCAGCGCCAGTGCGCCCGCACGACGGGCGGCCGCAGACACGGTGAAGGCGGTTTCATACGCCGCGAATCGTGCCAGCCGATCGGTCACGCTTTGCGCGACATCTTCGGCTGAATGGCTTTTTTCCCGCATGCAAAGCGCTGCCGGCCGGCTGCAGACAAAGCATGTGCGGCCCATCCCGTGACGTGAAGCCAGAGAGACCGTCTTGCCGCCGGCATCATAGACATCAAAGTCAAAAAGCCTTGACCACGGATGGAGGGCCTCGAGCTGAGCGGTCTTCTCCTTGACGCTCTGCGGCGTCTCAGCTGCCGCGAAGAGTGCCGAAGGACCCGCTGAAGCATTGATGAGCGCGCACTCGGTGAACTGCGGAAACTGCAGGGCAAACTCAGACATGCCGCTTGCCAGCAGCCGCCGCAGCAGCGCGGAATCCTTGATTCGGCCGGGAATATTGAGCGCAAGCTGAACCACCGTGTCGCCCGAGTGACGCCGCGCAAAGGCCTCCCGGCGCTCGACGCGCGCCTCCTTCTCTTCGAGATAGGCGGCAAGGCGCTCCGTCTGAGGGGCGTCGGGCGAATAGCAATGCCTCACCGCGCTCATGACGCCTCCCTGCGGAGCGCTTCACACAATGCGGTCCCTTCAGGAGACTTGAGATAGGCGAGGGTCGACGCGGGCACCCACTCCTCAACCTCGTCCATTCGGCCGGCCGTCCAGGCCGCACGCACCCTTGAGGCAGAAATCGCGCCGACTCCGTCTTCAATGCGCGGCACTTCCACGAGTTCGAGCGCGTACTTTTTGAAGACGTCTTTCAACGCTTCGTTATATGCGCGGGTGACCGGGTCCGTCGGCTCCGTCCCGACGAAGCGCTTGGTGATGCCGAACCCCGGGGCAAGCAGATGCGCAAAGATGGTTCCGTCAAGATGCGTTTGAGCCGGCAGCCGCTCGTTTTTCTTTAGGAAATAGGAGGGAAAGGTCCCGGCAGAAATAATGTACGGGCCGCTAGGCACCACGCGGACATTGGGCAGATCGGCAGTGCCTGCGCGCACGAGAGCGAGTCTGACGTCAAACGGAAAGACTGACTGGTTTTCCTCAACGACAAAAACGATGCACTGCTCAGCATCGCGCGCCGCGAGCTCAATCAAAGCCTTGTGCCCCAGCGTAAATGGATTGGCATTAACAATAACAGCCGAAGACCGCGCATTCGGGTTCACGCCGCCCGCGCAGATGCGCCGGATCCACTTCTGGGGCGAACAGCTGCCGAATTCCAGAAGGCACGCGTAGGGCGGAACATTCTCCACGAGCCGAAAGCCCGCGCCGCTGAAAGCTTTGGCATTTTGAGACTTCGTAAAGAGCTGCAGGTAAAAGATGCCGCGCTCGCGCGCCTCTTCGATCACCGCGGTAAAGAGCTTCTCGACAATCCCTTTGTGACGCATTTCGGGGTCGACCGCGGTATTGCGCACAACACTGCCCGACAGAATGACCGTGCCGACGAGCCGGCCGCCGATGAAAGCGCCGAAGCACGCATCCGCATATTCGCGCCGCACCGGCAGATCTCGTTCTCGAAGAAATGCCATCACCCTCTCCCACTCTGAAGGATTAGCAGCTTGTATTTTCCGGATCTCTTCCATAGCGCACCCGCTTTGCGGAGGTTTAACTTCATTTCATTATCTGCGCAAATCTTTTGATCTTTCAGGTTACTTTAATTACCAAACACCCTCACATTCAGACTGCAAAGATACAATTAAATTTGCCCTGTCTGCGCTCGTAAATCAGTGTCAGGCAATTATGAAAACACTTTTGACAGGAATACCGGCCCTCCAATAAACACTGTCCGGTCTCTTGAATATTAAATGCGCCTGCAAACAAAACTTCTTGCATTAACGGCAGCATTGTTGTGCCTGATGCTTCTCGTCATCCTGAAATTCATTCAGGTGTACGAGGGCGATTTTGTGCATGAAGACGTCTCGAACCGCGCTCAGGCGATCTCTCGGCTTGTCGCCTCCAATTCAAAGCTGCAGGACTGGATGGCGCGTTCGCCGCTCACTCAGGAAGGACTCGAGGGCATCCAGCGTTATTCCGAGCAGGTGCGGCTCGCTACCGGCGTGGAATTCATTGTCATTTTTGACAACCACGGCAAGCGCCTTTCGCACCCTAATCCCGCGAAGATTGGTCTGCACATCCAGGGGGCTGATGAGAGCGGCGCTTTGCGAGGAGAGGAATACATCTCCGTTTCGATCGGCACCCTCGGCGAGTCCATCCGCGCCTTCACGCCGATCTTTCATGACGGCCGGCAGGTAGGCGCTGTCGTCACCGGCATTACGACGGCCAATGCCAAAACGCTCACCGAGGCCCGCATGACGAAGATGCTGGGCGGCATCTCCCTCGTATTCCTCGTAGGCTTTCTCGCCATCATCATCTTCTCGAGAAAGCTCAAGAAAACGCTCCTCGGCATGGAGCCCGAAGAGATTGCGCTGCAGAACACCATCAGCAGCACGGTCTTAAAGTCTGTGCGCGAAGGCGTGCTCGTCATCGATGCTGCCGGGCGGCTTCAGGTCGTCAACGACCAGGCGCGCAAGATCCTCGCTAAGGCCCATCTTCCTTCGGATGTGCTGGGGCAGCCCGTGGACAAGGCCATCCCGCACACGCGCCTCTTGGAGGTGGTGCGCACCGGACGCGCGGAAAACGATGCCGAACAGAATCTCGGCGGCGTCGTGATCATCACCAACCGTGTTCCGCTCGTCGTGAGCGGGAAGATCATGGGCGCCGTCGCAACCTTCCGGGATTTAAGCGACATGATGGAGCTTGCCGAAGAGCTGACCGGAGCCAAAAAGTGGATCGAAGCCCTGCGGGTTCGAGCCCACAACTACCGCAACACGCTGCACGTCATCAACGGACTCGTGAAGAACCAGCAGTACCCCGAGCTCGAGCGCTACGTCGAAGAGCTGCGCATTGCCGATGAAGTGCATAACGGCCGCATTGCCCGCCTGATCAAGGATCAAGTGCTCGCGGCGTTCCTCCAGAGCAAGGTTGCCCGCGCAGCTGAACTCGGCATTGAACTCGACGTGGAGCCCGATTCCCATGCCGACGAAATCCCTGACGCTCCGTTCCGCCAGGCCCTGCTCTCCGTCGTCGGGAACCTCCTCGACAACGCCATGGATGCCGTGAACGAATCCGAAGAACGGTGCGTGCGCATCCGCATCACGAGCGGCCAGCCAATCTGGTCCGTCGAAGTGTCCGACTCCGGGTGCGGCTTTAAGGGCGACCCAATGCAGTACTTCCGCAAGGGCGTCACCACCAAGGGCGAAGGCCACGGCTACGGTCTTTATCTCGTTGCCCGGGCCGTGCACGCCTATAACGGCTCCATCGAAATCGAAAGCAATTACCCTGCCGGCACCGTGCTTAAGATTGTGATGCAGGCTGCGGGACCCGAATAAGGAGAAAGAAGTGATCCGCGTGATGATTGTTGAAGACGATCCGATGGTGGCGAGCGTGAACGAAACTTACCTCTCCCGCCTGCCCGGGTTCTGCGTCATTGCGAAGGCGGCCGACGGCCTGCAGGCGCTCGAAAAGATCAAAGCGCTTTCCGGGAGCGTCGATCTGGTGCTCCTCGACGTCTTCATGCCGAAAATGGACGGACTCTCTTTTCTCGAACACTTGAAGAACCTTGCACCGTCGGTCTCGGTGATCATGATCACCGCCTCGCAGAATAAGGAAAGTCTGCGTACGGCGCTCGCTCACGGCGTCGCCGACTACATCATCAAACCCTTCACCTTCGAGCGCTTCAAGGCGGCGCTTCTCACCTTCGCCGAACGCTGGCGGCTGCTCCATGAAGCCGAAGACTTCGACCAGTCCGACCTTGACAACATTTTTCACCGCGGCGCCCCGCCGCAGCAGTTTTCCAAGGGCATTGATGCGGATACCTTGGAAAAAATCCTCGCCTCGGTCAATGCTGCATCAGCGCCCGTTTCCACTCAGGAAGTTGCAGACGACGTGGGACTCTCTCGAATTTCCGTACGCAAATATCTTTCTTATCTCGAAGAAAACAATCGTATTCAGGGTGAACTTTCATACGGCGGGAAAGGACGGCCCGTAAAACTTTATCGCGCGCTTTAGCAGCACTTTTATCAATATTGAATTGATCCGCTTTTAGCCGTACTTTCAAAACTTACATAATCGATCTACTTAATCTCCTAAGCGAGACTTCTGAAAAACCTATTTCCATAATGAAAGTGCTCTTATTCCGGAGGCCCATTATGGAAACCACTTCCAAAACTTTCTGGCAGACCGCCTGCGAACTCAAAATCGGGCCCGTGCCCGCGCCGGTCTACCTCGTACTCGCCGTCATCGTGGCTGCAGCAACGATTTTCGGCCAGCTGCCCGCCGACATGGTTGGCGGCATTGCCATCATGATGGTGATGGGCATCCTGCTCGGCGACATCGGCCTCAAGGTGCCGATTCTCAAGGACATCGGCGGCCCGGCCATTCTGTCGATCTTTATTCCGTCAGCGATGGTTTACTACGGCCTCTTGAACAGTGACGCCATCAAGGCGATCACGGCCTTCACCAAGGGTGCGAATTTTCTCTACTTCTACATCTCGTGCCTCGTTGTGGGCTCCATTCTCGGCATGGTGCGCACCGTGCTCGTGCAGGGGTTCCTGCGCATGTTCGTTCCGCTCGTGGTCGGCACGGTTGTTGCGTCGATTCTCGGCTGCATTGCCGGCATGCTCTGCGGCGAAGATCTCTATCACACGTTCTTCTTCATCGTGATTCCGATCCTTTCGGGCGGCGTGGGTGAAGGCATCCTTCCGCTCGCAGCTGCTTATTCGGAAATTCTCAATCAGTCCGCCGATCAGTTCCTCGTGCACTTCGTGCCTGCTGCGATGCTCGGCAACCTCTTCGCCATCATGTCCGCCGGCTACCTTAAAAAGATGGGCGAGCGCTTCCCGAAGCTCTCGGGCAACGGCACCCTTGTAAAGTCGGGCGACCTCTCCGACATTACGAACGCCAAGGCCGAAGAAGCCCCGCTCGACGTCAAGATGATGGGCGCGGGCCTCGTCCTCGCCTGTTGCTTCTTCTGTGCGGCCAAGGTGCTCGCCCTCTGGATTCCGATCCCTGCGCCGATTCTGATGATCATCCTTGCCGCGCTCATCAAGGTCCTTAACATCATGCCGACCGTGATGGAGCAAGGCGCCAAGCAGTGGTACAAGTTCGTCTCCGGCAACCTCACCTGGGCGCTTCTCGTCGGCGTGGGCGTCATCTATACGCCCTGGAATGACGTTCTCGCAGCCATCACGCCGGCCTACATCTTCACGATCATGGCGACCATCTTCGGCATGGTTGCTTCGGGGCTCCTCTGCGCTCGGTTCATGAACATGTACCCGATCGAATCTGCGATCGTCACCTGCTGCCACTCGGGCTTGGGCGGCACGGGCGACGTCGCCATCCTCTCGGCAGCCAACCGCATGGGTCTGATGCCCTTTGCGCAGATTTCCACCCGCTTGGGCGGCGCCTGCACGGTGATTGCCGCGACGATTCTGATGCGCGCGCTTCAGTAAATCGCCCTCATCCCAAGCACTTTGCTCTGCCAAGCTCTTCATTCATGAGGCACATCATGCGACAAGGACAAGCCGGAACACTCGAAAGCAACGACGCGGTCATCACGGTCGCCGAAGCCCCTGCGGGCAGCGGGATCATCATCGACCTTGAAAGTTCCGTGAAAGCCGCCTACGGCGACGCGATCGAAGCCGTCATTCGGGATGCGTGCCGCGAGGCCGGGATTGAGGACGCCGAAGTCGACGTCCGCGACAAGGGCGCGCTCGACTGCACCATCCGCGCCCGCACCCTGACGGCCATTACCCGCGCCGGCCTATAAACCAGCCAAAGGACCACTCATCATGAGACGTACGCTTTTGTTTCTGCCGGGAAACAACCCCGGCAATCTGCAGTCCGGCGCAGTTTTCGGCGCTGACGGCATCATCCTCGACCTCGAGGACTCTGTGTCGCCCGCAGAAAAGGACGCGGCGCGCCTTTTGGTTGCGAGCGCCTTAAAGAGCGTTGATTACGCGGGCGTAGAACGCGCCGTGCGCATCAACACGCTCGCGACCGGCGGCGAAGCGGACATTGCTGCCGTCGTGCCCTGCTGCCCGGATGCAGTCATGCTCCCCAAGACTGAATCGATCGACGACATCCGTGCCTGCGAAGCACTGCTCGAAAAGGCTGAGGCGGCCTGCGGCGCAACGAAGAAGACTCTCATCATGCCGCTCATTGAAACGCCGATGGGGCTCGCCCGGTGTCTCGAAATTGCCTTGGCGAGCAAACGCGTTACGCTCCTCTCGCTCGGCGGCGAGGACTACACCGCATCGCTGGGCACTCAGCGCACGCGCGAAGGCCGCGAACTCATCTTTGCCCGCGGCATGCTCGCCAACGCTGCAGCGGCAGCCGGCAGACACCCCCACGAGAGGCTCGGTGCGTC